>ERZ1023241.124-NODE-124-length-26221-cov-26.990751_pt1 | contig 26221 bp, 25 predicted proteins | sample MGYA00380455_ERZ1023241 | MGnify/ENA primary metagenome ERZ1023241 (study PRJEB33173, sample SAMEA4830304) | metagenome | study: EMG produced TPA metagenomics assembly of the PRJEB25223 data set...
TGAAAGATAAACAATTAAATTGGTTGAAAAATGATTTATGAAGGAAGTCTAATATATAAACTTATTCCTTCTTAAATTTATTTTATATTCTTAGTCGATAATAAATAAGCCCAAGAATTTACCATTCAATAAAATAAAACTAATTTTATTGATTTATTGAAAAAATAAAAAAATACCTATTTGTAGTTTTTTTATACCCAGTATCTACAAAGCTAAGTTGTCAGTGATACATTTTTGTGGGATAAGTAAATAAAGGAATAGATAATTTGCAAATTGAAAATCCAGTCTTTTGCCCTGATAAATCATCTACCACGATCACAAACGATATAGACTTTTGGAGAGCCGCTCAGGTGACTAAACAATATCTGACTCATCGTTGTCTGATTGCGCCACCCCATGCAAGTGACGATTTTTTTGCGCACACGGTCATTTATCTGGCCCGTCATGATGAAGATGGCGCTCAAGGGATCATTATTAACCGCCCTGCTGGCATTCAAATTAAAGAATTGCTGAATGACCTGGATATTGAGGCGGATAATGTCAATCCCCATGAAGTGTTGCAAGGTGGACCTTTGCGACCTGAGGCCGGTTTTGTCCTGCATACCGGTCAGCCGACCTGGCATTCCTCTATTGCTGTGGGTGAAAATGTTTGTATTACAACATCTAAAGATATTCTGGATGCGATTGCGCATAATGAAGGTGTAGGCCGCTATCAGATCGCATTGGGTTATGCCAGCTGGGGCAAACATCAGCTTGAAGAAGAGATTGCCCGGGGTGACTGGCTAATCTGTGAATCCGATATGGACCTGATTTTTAACTTACCTTATAACGACCGCTGGGATGCTGCCTATAAAAAAATGGGCGTAGACCGAACCTGGTTATCTTCCGAGATTGGACATGCCTGATGTAAACGCGCCAAACACTATTATGGCGTTTGATTTTGGTACACAGAAAATGGGAATGGCAGTCGGTCAATCCCTGATTGAAAGTGCCAATCCCCTCCCTTTATTTCCCATGAAAGATGGGATCCCGAACTGGGATGAGTTACTGAAAATCGTAAAAAGCCATCAGCCAGGCTTATTTTTAGTTGGTCTGCCACTGAATATGGATGATAGTGAATCTGAACTGTCGACACGGGCACGTAAATTTGCCCGCCGTTTACGTCATCAGACCAATATTGAAACCTTGATGGTGGATGAACGCCTGACCACTCGTGAAGCACGGGATGAACTGGATCATTATCAGGCTCAAGGTCGCGGCAAAAAATTGTCAGCGGACAGTATTGCTGCTGCCCTCTTGATTGAAAGCTGGTATCGGCATCCGGTTGGACTACAACCTTAAATTTCTTTTTGAATATCAGCCATAGCATCTTTCGAGATGCTATTTTTTTTGAATTAAAGAATCTCTTTTTTAGTTCATTGGGATACTTTCAATCTAAAAGAATAGAGTGCCTTCATCAATCATTTTTTAATCATAAAACAATGACCAAAGAAATTTCCTCATCCTCACTTTCTCCCTGAGGGAGAAAGAATTTTAAATACTAATGAACTAATATTTTTTGTTTTATCAAAGATAATTTAATTAAGGAAAAAATAACGAAAAGTCAGGTTAATTCTGGGTTCCAAAACCCGAGTCGTTTTCCGGATACAATGTTTCCAGTAGTGTTGAGTCTGTCCACGCATCACAATCAATTGACCACTTTGCAAAAGCAGATCTACTGTTTTATTTTCTGTCTTATGTTTAAAGCTCATCTTGCGGGTTGCCCCCAGACTGAGGGATGCGATCACATTTTCGCGGGACGCCCCTTGATATAAAGCCGCTTCATCATCACTATGCCAGCCCAGACCCTGCGAACCATCTTCATATAAATTAGCCAGACAGGAATTAAAGGAATGACCCACCAATTTCTCAATATGCTGCTTTAACCGAAATAGCCCCGGTGTCCAGATATGAGCTTGTTTGAAACTTCCGGAATAATGATATTGATAGTGTTCATCGCCATACCAGACGACTTTTCGCCCAGTGACGTAGTGCTTGCCAAATAAAGTGACTTCATCCGCTTGCCAGGCCAGATGAGCTAGAAAATGCTGTAAATATTGCTGGCTCTGCTGCTCATTTAAAATCTGGCCATAATCCTCTACCACCCCATCAAAGGGTAATAAATTCATTTGAGGTTCTGGCGCAAACAAGTCCAAAGTCATTTAAAATTAGTCTAAAATTTACGATATCTTGCTGAAAAGATTGAGACTTATCCAGAAAAATTACAATCTAATTTCACAAATAAATACAACATTTACTCTTGTGAGTACCTCTATTCCTGCCTAGACTAAATTCAACTTTGACAATAAAAATAATTGCTTATGAATTTATGGCAGCTGTTTTTAAAACTTCGTCCCTTTGTCAGCCCTTATCGACTTCTGGTGATTGCGACCCTCATTCTGACCCTGATCGGTTCCTTTACTGCTCAGGTCAATGCACTAACCCTGCAATATGCAGTCGACAGCATTAATGCTCTCTTGGAACAAGGACAGGGACTGGATGAAGGCTGGCATATCCTGATCACTATCTCTGCTATCTTACTCGGTAAAGAAGTGGTGAATGCACTGGTCCAGTTTGGGCAGAAGTTTTATGGAGAAAAGCTGCGGATTTTTATTTCCCAAGATCTGGCTCAAGGCATTATTGAAAAGTTTTTAAAATACCGGCTGGCATTTTTTAATCAGGACAATAACCAGGCTGGAAAATTACAGACCCGGATCGACCGCGGAATTGGCTCCCTCACCCGACTGGTTCAGATCTTTTTTATTGATATTTTTCCTCTATTTACCAGTGCAATTGTCGCACTCGGGCTGATGTACTATGCCAATTTTTATGTCGGACTGGTCGCCACAGCGATTGTACCGATCTACTTCTGGCTCACCTATAAACAGGCACAAAAACTTGGTGGATGGCGCCGTAGTTTAAGAGATGGCCGGGAAAAAAAGAGCCAAGGGATTCTCAGCATCATCAATTCAATTACAGTCATCAAATCCTTTAACCGGGAATCGATTGAATCAGACAAGCAGCTGAGCTTGCAGCGTGAACTGACCGATAACCAGATGAAAACCCGGCAGACCAGCTTCCTGTTTGATGGTCTGAAAACCTTTATTGAACAGATCGGCATAGTCCTGATTATTATTCTGACTTCCTATTTTGTACTAGATGGCCAGATGAGTATCGGTATGATCATGTACCATGTGCTGCTCTTTAATAACGTCTCTGCCCCGATTCGCTCGTTGCACCGGATTTATGATGAAGTGAATGATGCCATGATTTATTCAGAGAGCTTCTTTAATATTCTGGAAGCAGATGCTGAAATTGAGCAAAGCGGACAGCAAAAACCTCCTGTCCAAGGCCGATTTGAGCTAAATGGCGTGAATTTTTATTATCCGAATGGGCATCATGCCTTAAAGGATATCAATATGGAAATTCGACCCAATACCATTACCGCACTGGTAGGATTATCGGGAGCCGGAAAATCAACCTTGATCAGTCTACTGGATAAATTTTATGAACCACAGGAAGGTCAGATCAAGCTGGATGGGATTGATTTAAAAGATTATGACACTCAATATCTGCGTGATCATATCGGATTAGTGCTACAGAAAAACCATATTTTCCAGGGCACAATTTTTGACAATATCCGTTATGGCAAAACCAATGCCAGCATGGATGAAGTGATTGCTGCTGCTCAAAAAGCCTCAATTCATGAACAGATTTTACAGCTACCGGATGGCTATGATTCCGATGCCCTGCAACTGTCCGGTGGTCAGCAACAGCGGATTGCCATTGCACGGATGTTCCTGAAAAACCCGCCGATTATTTTTTTGGATGAACCGACGGCAAGCCTAGATGCCATTGCGACCGAACAGATTAAACAGAGTCTGGATCAAATCAAGCAAGGCCGTACCGTGATTATCATTTCGCATAGCCTGTCTCAGATTATTGATGCGGACTATACTTATGTAATGAAAGAAGGTTGTATTGCCGAACACGGTGAACATGACGCGCTTTATCATCAGGACGGCGTGTATAAGGAAATTTTTGATGCGATGGCGAAGAGCCTGAATATTGAAAAAATTGCCAAGACTTTTGAAGATGATGCAGAGGAAGAAACGCATAGTTAGCTCTTCATTCAACTATCTCTAAAAAAGAAAAGCGGTCTTTAAAGACCGCTTAAAATCAAAATATCATTATCCAGATTTAAAACTGCACAATCCATTCACCCCTAATATAACGATAATCGTAATTCGGACCATAGAAAGAAGCACTGCGGTTATATCCGGCATTCATCCGCAGAAATTGCGAGCCACGAACAGGACTTTGTACATTAAGCTCAAATAGCCGGGTAGACTGGCTCGGATCCTGATTGATTTTTTCTCGGCCAAAGCCTGCCGTTAAGCCTGCAGACCAGCCAGCGAAGCGCTGACGCCAACCGAGAGCGAGCATCGATTCTTGATAATCTTCTGGGTTGAAGTACTCTCTACCCACATCTTCTTCACTGCTGCGATACATACGGTAACGAGCCTGAAACGTTAGACCCAGATTCAGTGAGGGCTGATAAATCAGTCTAAGGCGGCCATGATCACGACGGTTATCATCCGAGAAAAACTGTGTTCCCGCTAACCCCACGAGAGTGACATGTTCACCTAAACCCTGATCCAGTGCAGCACTAACAAAAGTAAAATTCGTTCCTGCATCAAGTGCAGGCTGGGTTTCAACCCAGTCACGATTGGCAAAAAGTTCTACTGCTGTCTTTTCTGCAAGTGCGGTACGGTAACTGCCATCAAAGGTCAATAAAGTATGATCACCTTGCTCAAATAATCCTGCTTCCAGCGTCCAGCCATTGGCTGTAGTAGATTCGATGTCTCGGCCAATAAATGAGATCTTCTGACCATCGCGTTTCCAGTCATCTGCCCTATATTGATAGGCACTACCACGCACACCCAGATAATGATCAGCATCTTTATATTGAGGCAAGAATTCCGCTGACAATTTACGAGTCTGGAAGCCTTCGCTATCGTCACTCAAAAAGAATTCTGTTCCAGCCGCTCTTTCACTTGATGTCTGATTTTCATCTAATCCATTGGCCAGGCTGGCAGTACTCAAACTCATGAGCAGAGGAACACATACATATCCGATTTTCATAGTATTCATTTTGTTCCCCAGGTTTTTCGTGTTCTCAACACTTCATCCATATAGCCTAAAATACTGGCAGGTTGAAGCAGGAAACTATAGGCCAATACATACAATAAAAAGCCACTGAAGTTTTTGCGGACCTTAAGCTCCAGGTCATTAAACATTCTGCGTTCAATCGAATAATTTAAGAAACCCAACAGGAATGCCATTGGTAGTAGCACCAAAGTCATGATTCCGACAATCCAGTAATGTCCAAAACATGCCAGAATGATTCCCGGAATAAACCCAAAGGTAAAGGCAATATCCAGCCACGGGAAAAACAGGTTCCAGTAAATAAAAAATGTAGAGAGTCTTGGCTTGATTAAAATACTGGGATGCTTAATAAATGCTTCAATCATGCCACGAGCCCAACGCTGACGCTGTTTAACAAACACTTTAAGCGTCGTCGGTGCATTGGTAAACAGGCAGGCATCCTCACAATGGCCAATCCGATAACCTGCATTTAACAAGGCCCAGGTCAGCACAATATCTTCACCTACACATTCAGGCCAGCCGCCGACTTCAATCAGGGCATTACGGTCATAAATAGAGAAAGCACCTTGCGCTACCAGAGTTCCCTGATAGAGAGATTGCAAGCGTTTGGTTGCCGAGATACCCAGAAAATAATCCCATTCCTGAGTTTTGGTCAGCAGATTGGTACGCGAATTACGTACCAGAATTTTACCTGCAACCGCACGTGTATTTGGAGGATCTGCCACATAGCGCTCAACAATATTAATCAGAGCAATACGATGGAGATAAGAATCCGCATCAACGGTAATCACCAGATCATGTTCGGCAAGTTTCAGGCCTTCATTTAAGGCATGCGCCTTCCCTGCATTTTGCTTTAAATCCAGTAAAGTCAGCCAGGGAAATCTTGATTCTGCTTTGCGGACAATCTCTGCGGTTTCATCCTGAGAACCATCATTGATCACAATAACCTGTAATTTTCCCGGATATTTTTGCTGATTAATACTGACCAAAGTGTCTTCAATTGACGCGGCTTCATTGTAAGCAGCCACCAACATGGTAATCCCTGGATAAACTGCTAATGGCTGGCGTTTAGGGCGTCTGTCCATCATCAGGCTTAATGCCGCAAATGAGTTCATAAATCCTGGAATAATGGCAATACCATAAATCAGAAAAATAGCCCAAAAGTAACCAACATAAGTGCTCAAATCATGCAACCAGTCCTGAGCAATCCAGATGGAAAATATGGTCCAAAAACACGCACCCATTAACGCGATCACAAACTTTAACTGCACAGAAAAGTAAATTCGGGAAGCTTCTCTTTGACTTTCATCAATGATCATGAATTTTCTCTTAAATATATAATTTCACCGAGTAAATTAATGCAGGGTTAGGTTTAGACCAGAAGTATGTGACTGATAACAAAAGAGCTTCGTTTTTCTTTCTTATCTATTGGTTTGATGAGCACATGAAAAAATCTTTTCACTTTCTGAAAAGAATTCCATTTTCATAAATCAACCCTCATTTTGCTAAATTATATACAACTTTTGTATGTTTTTTGATAAATAGTTCACATTTCTTTTAATTAAATTTATAAAGCTTATTAGTAATTGTTATTTATGTGATTTTTCTTATAGTAATATTAGGGAACGCCTCTCCTATCTAGCTTTCACAATATCAAGAGCATTTTTTGAAATAAAAAAAGCCTACACAATGCAGGCTTTTTATCATTATTTAGGTTTGCTTAACGCTGAAATTTTTGCTCAATTTCTTCGACACTGCTATGGCGTACATCTAGGCCCTTGACCATATAAATGACCTGTTCCGAAATATTACGTGCATGATCTCCAATGCGTTCCAGTGAGCGTAGTACCCAAAGTACATTGATCACTCGACTAATATGCCGTGGATCTTCAATCATATAGGTCATTAAAGTACGGGTAGCGGACTGATATTCCCGATCAATGTCGGCATCGGCCTGCATCACGCGCAGCGCTTGGTCTACATCCAGACGAGCAAAGGCATCCAATGCATCATGAATCATCACTCGAACTTGGTTACCAATATGTCGGGTTTCCATATAACCGCGTGGTGAACCACCCTCTTCACACAAAGTCTGGGCAATACGGGCAATTTTCGATGCTTCATCTCCAATCCGTTCCAGATCGGTATTGGCCTTGGACATGGCAAGCACCATACGCAGATCAATGGCAGCGGGATGACGGCGAGCCAAAATCAGGGTGAGCGCCTCATCAATTTCACTTTCCAAGCGGTTCACAGTATTGTCCTGAAACTGCACATCGACCGCCATGGCAGCATCTGTATCCAGCAGCGCATGAATGGCATTGGCTACCTGCTGTTCTACCATGCCACCCATGGTCATGAACTTGGTATTTACATCCTGCAATTCTTCATTGAATTGCGAAGAAATGTGATGACTGAGCACAGGATTATTGGGACTCAAGGAAATCTACTCCTGAACAGGAAAAGGCAAAAATACATCATGAACTGTGATTAAAGCATGACTATCATGAAAGTTTGATGACAACTTGTTAGCCTTCTTTAAGAACGGTCATATTCAATGAGCCAGGCATTCATCTCTGCCAGTTCCTTTTCTGTTAATTGTCCTACCGAAGCCTGTAATTGCAGTACATGCAGCAAATAATCATATTTAGCATTCAGATAGTCGGTCTTGGCAGAGAAGGCATTGCGCTGCGCCAGCAATACATCCACCATGGTTTTTAAACCTTCCTGATATTGAGCTCTGGAAGCTTGAGACACAATATCTGAAGACTGCATCGCTGCTTTACGTGCATTCAGTTTGGCCTCATCCGTTTCCACTTGCAGATAAGACTGTTTGACATCAGTGTTGGCTTTGCGAATCGCGGTATCCAGTTGGGCTTCGCTTCTCTGTACGTTCACGCCCGCCTGACGAATATTTTTTTGGGTTCGACCACCGGTAAACAGATTCCAGTTAACCTCGACACCAATCTGGTCAAACTCCCCATTGGTTGATAACACTGTTTCAGGGGTCTGCTTTAAATAGCCATAGGTTCCAACGGCTTCAACCTGAGGATAGAGAGCCGCCTGCTCCACCCGTTTGGCATCTTCAGAATAGCGTTTCTGCAAACGTGCCTGCAAAATTTCCAGATTCTGGTTTTGTGCCAGTTCGGTCCAGGAACCGATATTACTCGGAACAGGTTTCTGAAACTGAAAATCCTCACGTAGAACCGCCAGATTTTCCTGATAAGGTCCAATCAACTGAGCCAACTGTTCCTGTGCTAGCACCAGTTGTACCTGTGTAGAAATCCGGTTAGCTTGCGCACTTTGGTATTGGGCATTGGCTTCACTGACATCACTTCTCGCCACGAGTCCTTCTCGAAGTTTGGCATTCATCATCTTTAACTGTTCTGATAAGGCCTGCTCTTCTTGCAGATAAGCCGTAGTTAAAGACTGCTGGCGTAAAACATTAAAATAGGCTTCTGCCACCTGCAAAATATGCTGCTGCTTTTGCAGACGCAAATTAACTTCGCTGAGTTCTACCGAGGTTTTAACCTGCTTATAACCCTGCCAAGCATCCCAGCGAAACAGTGGCTGACGTGCAGTAACTGCAATCTGACGTGTAGTCGCACTCGAACCTTGTAATTCCCCAAATTCAACAGGCAAGTCTTCTATCGATGAATTATCAGCAGACTGGTTTTTACGGGTCACATTTCCAGATAAAGTCACAGTCGGCAATAAATTTCCGCTGGCAATGCCCAGATTGAGCTGGTCCGACTGGTATTGCAACAGATTCGCCTGCCAGTTCGGATCATTCTGCTGGGCACGCTGATAAGCTTCACGCAGATCCAGCGCAAACAGTGTCGGACTGACACCCAATAAACAGGCACTGACAATGAGTTTTAATTTCATTTTATAGTTTTCACCCCTACAGCCATTTAAATCATCAGATCAAGGCGCTTTAAACCCAGCAATAATAAAGATTTCTTTTGATTTTTTACGTATGACTTTTATTACTTTTCTCTTATAGATCCACGATTTTATTCAATATTCCTCCTATTTTCCCCATCCCGCATCCTAGCTTAACAAAGCCATTCACAATACTACACATAGAACTTGAATTAGATCTATACAATATAGCTCCCGGTAAGGCAGTTATTTCTGATTTCATCTATATAGAGTCCTGAAACATAGTGTTAACGCGAATTCATTCGATATTCAAAGTTTGTTTTGTTTTCAGCAGTTTGCTGTTCGTAGGCGGATGCGAGCAATCCTCAGAACCGCAGGTTGAAATGGAACAGGCCGAGGTTAAAACCGTTCAATCTCCCGCGAACGATTTCACCCTCATGTGTGAAAATATTGAAAAAAACATGTCCCAGATTGATGAACAGCGCACCACTTTTGCACTGGAACAGATTAATCAGGATCTTAAAGTGTGTCTGCCGCTCATGGAACTGGCCGAGCAGAAACACCTGATGCAGCGTTCCACCGAAATGTATCAACGCTTTCTGCATGTGGAACGTACCGAATTCCAGCAACGTGCTTTCGAACAGTATGCTTTAGATATGGCTCAGCATCCTACTATTCAGCAAAGCCACTTTGAACAGTTGACCACACGCGACCAGTATTTATTGAAGCATAAAGGTCAGGCCTATGTAGAACTGCTGGATCAGGGCAATGGCACGCTGCAATATCGTCGTAGCCCGGAGTACTTGGCGCGTATCTTTGCACCGTATTTACCGGCTGCCGAAAAGGTATTTATTGAAAATCTGGCTGAGCAGAATATGGAACCGGTTTTGGTCGAAAAACGCTTGCAGCTTGAAGCCGCCAATATTGCCGCTCGCGCTTTGTTCTGGGAAGATTATCTGCAAACCTATCCGAAAAGTAGCTATCAGCGCGATGCCGAATATCTGCTGAAACAATATACTTATTTCCTGTTTAGAGGCAGCGAGCAATCGCCAATCTCTGAGGATTATCGTGACCGTTATTCGGTAGAAACCAGCCATCTGGAAACTATTATCGGTCTGGCGCGTGGTCAGAAATCCAAGTTATCGACACAGGCACAATTATTTTTAGAGTTTCTGGACATGAATCCTGAACAGCGTCAGCGTGCCTTAGCTGCGGATTATCGTAACCGTTCCAGCACTGAACAGATTTTATATTATGCCCAAGTCACCCCACCCTCACAGAACTACGGTAAAGACTGCTTTAAGGATGCCATCTGTCTTTAAAACAATCTTTTCTTAAAAATCGATGAGATAGCCAAAAATCAGCATCCCCTTCCAATTTAAAGCTACTTTTTAAATACCAACTAAGCTAAGATTTAGCCTTGCTTGACGGAGCGCGAGTAATAACTCGCTGAGATCACTTAAATCAGCCTTTTCGGCCATTTGATAGTGAGTACCGTTGAACCTGATCAGGTTAATACCTGCGTAGGAATCAAGCCATCTAAAAACGACTGCTCTTGTTTTATCTACTCCCAGATAATTCTGTCCACGTTTTTGGTCGTGCTTGATTCGTTGATGTCATTCATAAGGATCATTGCAATGAGCCAGTTAACGAATCTTTCTTCTGAAACTCCCCTTACTCCACACGAACAGGAAGCGCGTGATCTGACCCGCATTCTGCCGGCTTCGCGTAAAGTCTATCTGCAGGGCTCACGTCCTGATATTCAGGTACCCATGCGGGAAATTTCTCTTAGCGAAACCCCGACTGGCCTAGGTGGTGAATATAATGCACCGCTGATGGTCTATGACACTTCAGGGGTTTATACCGATCCAAACGTTGAAATTGATCTGAATAAAGGCCTGCCAAATCTGCGTGAAGGCTGGATTGAACAGCGTAATGACACAGAAATGCTAGATGATTTAAGTTCTGAGTTTGGTCGCCAACGTCTGCGCGATATCCGTACTGCCAATATCCGCTTTGCCCATATCCAGAAACCACGCCGGGCTAAACTTGGCCAGAATGTGACCCAGATGCACTATGCCAAACAGGGCATTATTACGCCGGAAATGGAATATATTGCGATTCGGGAAAACCTGCGTCAGCTGGAAGGTACCGATATGCGCCAGCATCCGGGACAGAATTTTGGTGCCAAAAATTTACAGGAAATCACCCCTGAATTTGTCCGTCAGGAAGTCGCTGCAGGCCGTGCCATTATTCCTGCCAATATCAATCACCCTGAACTGGAACCAATGATCATCGGGCGCAATTTCCTGGTGAAAATCAATGCCAATATCGGGAACTCCGCACTAGGTTCAAGTATTGAAGAAGAAGTGTCAAAAATGACCTGGGCGACCCGCTGGGGTGCCGACACTATTATGGATCTGTCGACTGGTCAGAATATTCATGAAACCCGTGAATGGATTATCCGTAACTCTCCAGTGCCAATCGGTACCGTACCAATTTATCAGGCATTAGAAAAAGTCAACGGTGTAGCTGAAGACCTAACCTGGGAAATCTTTAAAGATACCTTGATTGAACAGGCTGAACAGGGCGTGGATTACTTCACGATTCATGCCGGTGTGTTACTTCGTTATGTACCACTGACCGCGAATCGTTTGACTGGCATCGTATCGCGTGGTGGTTCGATCATGGCACAGTGGTGTCTGGCACATCATCAGGAAAACTTCCTCTATACTCATTTCGATGAAATTTGTGAAATCATGAAAGCCTATGATGTGTCTTTCAGCCTTGGGGATGGCTTACGTCCGGGCTGTATTCAGGATGCCAATGACGAAGCGCAATTTGCCGAGCTACGGACTTTAGGTGAACTAACGCATCGTGCCTGGGAACATGATGTACAGGTGATGATCGAAGGTCCTGGCCATGTACCGATGCATATGATTAAGGAAAATATGGATCTGCAGCTGGAAGTCTGTAAGGAAGCCCCTTTCTATACCCTTGGGCCGTTAACCACAGATATCGCACCGGGTTATGACCATATTACCTCGGCCATTGGTGCCGCGATGATTGGCTGGTACGGTACGGCAATGCTTTGCTATGTGACACCGAAAGAACATTTAGGCTTGCCGAACAAGAAAGATGTCAAAGATGGCATCATTACCTACAAGATTGCTGCACATGCTGCTGATCTGGCCAAAGGCCATCCAGGGGCTCAAGCACGTGATAATGCTCTGTCTAAAGCCCGTTTTGAGTTCCGTTGGGAAGACCAGTTTAACCTGAGCCTGGATCCGGACACAGCACGCAGCATGCATGATGAAACCATGCCCAAAGCGGCACATAAATCGGCTCACTTCTGCTCAATGTGCGGACCAAAGTTCTGTTCAATGAAAATCACCCAGAATGTGCGGGATTATGCCAGCCAGTTATCTGCTGATGAAACCCCGGCTGTAACGCAGGCAGAGATTGAAGCCGGCCTCAACCAGATGAAAAACGATTTCCACAGCTCTGGTCAAAAATTGTACCACAAGGTGTAAAACCGTAAAAAAAACAGTTGTTTTCATAAAAATCTCAGATAGGATGAAAAAAATAAGTTATTTCATCCTTTTCTGAGTTATGAATATTATTAAACAAGCCTCTTATAATAAAAAAGATTTTAGGATAGAGGCCCGTGAGTTTTTATATCGGGGATTTATTCAGGTGGAAAAAGTCACGTTAAGTCATCGTGTCTTCCATCAGGAATCTTATACACCTGCATTGCAGCGTGAGCTCATCCATCGTCCTGAAGCCGCTGGGGTACTGCTGTATAACGATCAACAGCAAAAATTCGGCTTGATTGAACAGTTCCGTATTGGCGGGCTGGATGATCAGGATACGCCATGGCAACTAGAAGTCATTGCCGGTGTACTGGATGGCGATGAAACGCCTGAGACCTGTATTCGCCGCGAAGCTTTCGAAGAGTCAGGCTGCACTGTTGATTCCTTACAGCATCTTTTCAGTTTCTATCCTTCTGCCGGTGCCTGCTCGGAACTGTTTCATCTTTATGTCGCCCAGACTGAACTGCCTGAAAAAGGCGGTATTTTTGGTATGCCGGATGAAGGGGAAAATATCCAGCTGCACATTCTGGATTATGCCGATATTCCGACCTTGCTGAGTAATGGTCGCCTTAGAAATGCACCTGTGATTATGGCCTTACAATGGCTACAACAGCATCAACAGGCTGTCCCGTCAGGTTTAAGGGGGCAGACATGACATCGGAAAAATTCAATCCTGCATCGACACAAGAATGGACCATTATCCAGATTTCTGACACCCATTTGATGGATCAGCCCAATCTGGAATTCGCGAATATGAATCCCGAGCAGAGCTTCCATGAAGTCATGCAGCATATTCAGCACAATTTTCCAGAAATGGATGCACTCGTACATACGGGTGATCTGGCACAGGTGCCGGTCGCAGAAACCTATACACGTTATTTAAAATATATCCAGTCTTGCCAGGTGCCCTATTACCAGATTCCGGGCAATCATGATGACATCAAGGTCTTTCCTTTTTATCAGGATCGAGATCAGGCTCATGCGATTCATTTTGGCAACTGGACCCTGATTTTACTAAATAGTGCAGTCCAGGATCGGATAGATGGTTGGGTAGAGCACGCTCAACTGGAACAGCTAGACCAATTATTGCTTGAATATCGTAATCAGCATGTGGTTGTGGCTTGCCATCATCATCCTTTTGCGATGAAGTCGCACTGGATTGACCAGCACCGGCTAAAGAATGCCGAAGATCTAAAAGATGTACTGGCCCGGCACCAGAATGTGAAGCTGGTTCTGTTTGGTCATGTGCATCAGGATTCCTGCAATGAATGGCACGGTATCCAGTTTTTATCGACGCCATCGACCAGTGTACAGTTCAAACCCAAGAGTGAGGAGTTCGCGCTAGACCAGGCGGCGCCTGGCTATCGTGTATTACATTTGAAACAAAATGGGGAGTTCGATACACATATCGAACGTGTGACCTTAAGCCAGCAAAATATTAATACCGAAATTTCAGGTTATTAACTTTGCATTTTATTTTTTTTGAATTACTTTATTGCAACCAAAGGAAATGTGATATCTATAATCCAGACATCAAAGACTATCAAAAAGCATAAAAAGTCTATATGATGACGACCCCCGTAGGAGGATAATCTTTCTACAGGGTGGATAAAAATTGCATATCACCATATTTTTTGCGTATTAACATACGCATATGATGAGGAATGCCCTAAATGGCGAATGACAACCAAAATCAAGTCTTAGACGAACAAACTGATGTTGTAGAGGAAAAACCTACAAAACGTGTGCGCAAATCTAAGCCGAAAACGACTGAGGGTGGTTCTACTGCTAGCTTATTTGGTATTGAACCTTATCAACCTAAAAAAAATGAAGAATACATGTCTGAAGGGCAGCTTGAACACTTCCGCCAAATCTTGATGGCATGGAAAGCTGAACTGATGTCAGAAGTTGATCGTACTTTAAATACGATGCAAGACGAAAACACTGCACTCCCTGATGTAAACGACCGTGCGACTCAGGAAGAAGAATTTGCCATCGAACTTCGTACTCGTGACCGTGAACGTAAACTGATCCGCAAAATCGAGCAATCTATCGAAGCGATTAAAAACGATGACTACGGTTTCTGTGAAACTTGTGGTATCGAAATTGGTCTGCGCCGTCTAGAAGCACGTCCAACTGCAACTTTATGTATCGACTGCAAAACTTTGGCAGAGATCAAAGAGAAGCAAAATAACGGTTAAGCATGTCTTTAAGTAATCCCTCCCTGACCCTCCCTTTATCAAAGGGAGGGAAAGCTGAAGAGAATTACGTGGGCCGGTTCGCGCCATCGCCAACCGGCCCTTTGCATTTTGGTTCACTCATTACCGCAGTCGCTAGCTACTGTGATGCCAAAGCCCATCAGGGGCGCTGGCTAGTCCGCATTGAAGATACCGACATCCCGCGAATTTATCCCGGCAGCGAAGAACATATTTTGCGTGCCTTGGATGCTTTTGAATTCGAGCCAGATGGTGAAATCATTTATCAGAAAGATCGTCTGGATATTTACGAAAATGTGATCCAGCAACTGCGCCAGCAGGGTCTGGTCTATGCCTGTCAATGTACCCGTAAAATGCTGGGTTCCAATCATATTTATCAGGACACCTGTCGTGACTTAGGTTTGCCTTTTGAACATCAGGCAATTCGGGTCAAGGTTGAAGATGTTGAAATCTGTTTTGAAGACCGTCTGCAAGGCCGACACTGTTCACAACTGAAAAAGGACTTGGGCGATTTTGTCTTAAAACGCCGTGATGGCATCATGAATTATCAGTTGGCAGTTGTGGTCGATGACTATCTGCAAGGCATGACCCATGTAGTCCGTGGTGCAGACCTTTTGGACAACACGGAACGTCAGATTTATCTGGGTCAATTGTTGGGTTATCCGCGTTTAAGCTATATGCATTTACCACTGGCAATGAATGATCAGGGCCAGAAACTGTCCAAGCAAAATCTGGCGCAAGCACTGGATCTTGATCAAGCTCCCCTGCTCTTGCAACAGGCACTTCAAACCCTCTGTCAGGCGCCCGTAGAACTGGATCGCCCTGCTCGTATGCTCGAACAAGCCGTCGCACAATGGGATATCTCCCGAATCCCGCATACAACTGAGCTACAAGGTCACTATTTATAAAAACGGGTTTTCACTTAAGCTAAAAGCAATAACACAGGCGAGTGAGGGTCATAAAAATGTTTTTTATTTTTGGTGTAGGACCGAAAACCAAGGTCATTGAGAAAAGTCAGTTTCTTTGTCCAGTCTGCCGAACCCGTTCTGGGTATGAACTCAAACAGCAGCGTAATTATTTTTCTTTATTTTTTATTCCGCTAGTTCCACTTTCTAAGGCAAAAAGTACTTTTGTGCGTTGCCTGAACTGTGGAACTGTCATGCCGAGCACAGTGCTTAACCATGCTCAGCCCGATCCACAGCGTCCGTCTAATCTAGAAGCTTGATTCTTCCCGACTTGGATTAACTTGTTGAGTCGTTGAGTCAATTTTCAGAATCAAACTGATCATCACTGCACAGACAATGAGTGATGAACCACCATAACTAATAAATGGCAGGGTCAAACCTTTGGTTGGCAATAGACCCATATTCATCCCGGCGTTTACCAGAATCTGTAACAGGAAAATGATACTGATCCCATAAGCCAGATAACCTGCGCGCAAGTATTGATGCTGCAAAGCACGATGTCCAATCCGGATACAGCAGACCATCACGGTAAAGGACAGAATCAGAATGGTAGAAATACCCAAGAAACCAAATTCTTCCCCTAAGATCGCCAACATAAAGTCAGTATGCGCTTCCGGCAGATATGACATTTTCTGGATACTATGGCCTAGCCCTACTCCGGTCCATTCACCACGACCAAACGCCATCAAGGCATTAGAAAGCTGATAACCGGTACCGAGCGGATCTTCCCAAGGATTCGAGAAAGACAATAAACGTTGTAAACGATAAGGTTCCAGAGCAATCGCAGCAGCAAATGCACCCAATAAAGTAATAAAAGCGACACCGAACTGAATCCAGGGTGCACCAGCCAGGAAGAATACACCGAGCATGGTCAGGGTGATTACCACTGTTGCCCCTAAGTCAGGCTCAAGAATAATCAGGCCAACGGTTGCACCCATGATGGCACTTAATCGTACCAAGCCTTTGATATTATTACGAACCTCTTCAGCACGACGGACTACATAGTCAGCGGTAAAAATCGCCATCATGACCTTAGCGACTTCGGAAGCCTGCAAGGTAAAACCGGCTACCCGAATCCAGCGCTTGGAGCCGTTTACTTCAGTCCCGACAAAGAGTACGGCGACCAGCAAAACAATGGTAATAATCCATAAAAAGAAAGTGTTATTGAACCAGACTTTTAATGGAACTTTATAGGCTAAAAAGGCTGCACCCGCCGCAACCAGAATCGAGATCGCATGTCGGGTCACATAATGGAAAGCATTCTCATGCATCCGTTCCGCATAAGGCATCGAAGCCGATGCCACCATGATCGAACCGATGCACAGCAAAGCCAGCACACAAAAAATCAGCACATTACGCGGATTAACTTCAGCGGGTAACTTAGGTACCCACTGCTGATAAAATTGATTAATTTTATTGATCGCAGTCTGAGCAAACTCAGCCATATCACGAATCCTTGTTATTCTTAATTGAGTTCATTCACATAGGCCACAAACTTGCGACCACGTTCCGGATAACCGGAGAACATGTCAAAACTTGCACATGCAGGAGACAATAACACGACATCATGTGCCTGAGTGCGCTTTTGGCAAACTTCTACTGCTTCCTGCAGGCTTTCCGCATGAATCAATTCAGTCGTACCTGCAATCGCTTCTTCAATAATTGGGCGGTCCACGCCAATCAATACGGCGATTTTTGCATACTTAGATAATGAGTCACGTAAAGCAGTAAAATCCTGACCTTTACCCTGACCACCAAGAATAATGGCAACCTTACCGCTTTGAGCTTCGATCGCCATGCCTAGGCCATCAAGTGCTGCGAGCGTTGCTCCGATATTGGTTCCTTTGGAGTCATTATAATAACGTACCCCATTGAATTCTTTAACAAATTCGCAGCGATGTTCCAAACCTTTGAAGGTTTTTAACGTATCCAGCATAACGTCCATTGGCAGGCCAATTGCTTCACCTAAAGCTAAGCAAGCCAAGGCATTCGCCACATTATGGGTACCTTGAATGTACATGTCAGAACTTTTGAGCAGACGTTCACGACCACGTGCCAGCCAGATTGTGCCATCCTTATCTTTGAGAATACCGTACTGGTTGATGTCCGGTGCATTCAAACCAAAGCTCTGCATCGGTGTTGCATCTGGAACCAGTGGACGGGTCAGTGAATCATCACGGTTAAACACCACTTTTTTCACGCCTTGGAAAATACGGTGTTTGGCGGTGTGATAACCCATCATGTCGCCATGACGATCCAGATGGTCTTCACTCATATTCAGAACAACAGCCACTTCAGCCTGCAAGTTTGATGTGGTTTCTAACTGGAAGCTCGACAACTCCAAAATATACAGTTCAGGATCATCTTTGGTCAGATCCAGTGCTGGACGACCAAGATTCCCCCCAACCCCCACTTTTTTACCCGCATTCGCTGCCATCAGACCGATTAAAGTAGTTACGGTACTTTTGGCATTGGAACCGGTAATCGCCACAATCGGCTTATCAGTCGCACGACGTAAAATCTGGATTTCACTTACCACAGGAATACCTTGATCTAGTGCTGCCTGGATTTCAGGCAGTTTTGGATCGAGTCCCGGGCTGATGATAATTTCTTCGGCAGAGAGCAACAGATTCTGGTCAAACTTGCCAAAACTGGTCTGTACTTCCGCAGGAATCTGGTCATGTCCCGGAGGGGTGGCTCTTGAGTCCGTTACTGCAACGCGGTAGCCCTGGTCATGTAAGAAGTTGACCGCTGCAACACCTGAAATCCCGAGTCCTGCAACGACTTTTAATCCACCACGTTGTATTAACATTTTCGCCCCATTTTCTGGTCTATTTTAAAACTGACGAAATGGTAGCACTTTGCTGTTTTGAATGCTTTTTCTGTTTTGACTTTCTCTGGCATTTTTTGTGTCAGGGCGTAAAAAAATATCGTTAAATCTTCATCTTTAATCGGTTTAATAATTAATAAATTTTTATTGGAGCCATCATGGGAATAAAAGTTAAGACTATGCTATCCATAACTTGAAAGGAAAATCAGATAACGCTTCCATTCATAATATAGAAAAATAGTGGATTCTTTTCACCTAGATAAATTAATAAGTTTTTAAAAAATAAAAAATTAGGGAGCTTATTTCTAAGCTCCCTACTCATTTGCATGCTCAGTTTTTATTCTTAAACAGAATGAAAGTTTACTTCCATTTCACTGCCTGAGCTTTAGGTTTTGTACTTGAGCTTTGTTCCGATGCCGGACAGGCACAGTTACCACCACAGCCACTGGCCATAGCCGGTTTTAACCATTTCGCCAGCGTATGCCAGCCTTTGGCTGCACAGGTATCAGACAGCTTCTGGAAGACTGAGCGTGAGGTATTCGGAAATACCTTTTTAAATACCACGAGCGCACTCCAGACAACCAGTACCGCTACAATCAGAATTTCAATCATCTCAATCTCCCATTCACATGATCAGTCAGATCTAGCCAAGGTTTCCCTTCAGCCAGTTTAACCCAAATAATGTGATGCAATTTGATAAGTCAGGAATGACATGAAATATGCCAAACCAAACAGGTAGAAGGTCATAAAGCTGACCGTTTTCCATGAACCGGTTTCACGCTTCACAGTGGCTAAGGTCGCCAGACAATGTGGTGCATAAATAAACCATACCAGTAGAGACAAGCCGGTCGCGATCGACCAGCCCAAATCACCGCCGCCACTAATCAGTGCCGCCAGACCCTCAGACATGGCATCTTCATCGACTGCAGACAAGGCATAAACCGTACCTAGTGCTGCCACGACAACTTCACGCGCTGCCATCGCCGGAATCAGTGCAATACAGATCTGCCAGTTAAAGCCCAATGGTGCAAAAATAGGTTGCATCACATGGCCCAGCATCCCGGCAAAGGAATAATCGATATCCGGTAAAGTTGCACCTTCTGGTGGCTGCGGGAACGTACACAGGAACCATAGCAGAATAGATAATGCAAAGATGATGCCGCCGACACGCTTCAAGAAAATTTTGCCGCGATCCAGTAGGCCAATCCAGACGTTTTTCACATCCGGGAAACGGTAACTTGGCAGCTCCATCAACAGCATATGCTGTGACTTGTCCTTATGGAAAAATTTCAGGATAAAGGAAACAATCAGTGCACTTAGAATACCGGCCATATACAGACCAAATAACACCAAACCTTGCAGATTCATGAAGCCCCACACGGTTTGCTCAGGAATGAAGGCTGCAATCAGCAAAGCATATACTGGCAGACGTGCCGAACAGGTCATCAGTGGCGCCACAAAAATCGTGGTCAGACGGTCACGTGGGTCACTAATCGTTCTTGAAGCCATAATTCCCGGTACGGCACAGGCAAAGCTGGACAATAATGGAATAAAGGCTCGGCCCGAAAGACCTGCCTTAAACATCAATTTATCCAGCAGGAAGGCGGCACGTGGTAAATAGCCGGACTCTTCTAGTACCAGAATAAAGAAGAACAGAATCAGAATCTGCGGCAGAAAGACCACTACCCCACCCGCGCCGGCAATAATCCCGTCAACCACCAAGCTGTTTAATAAAGGATGAGCGATCAGTCCACCCATGTACTCGCCCAACCAGCCGAAGAAAGTTTCAATCCCATCCATGAATGGCGCAGCCCAAGCAAAGACCGCCTGAAACACCACAAACATCATAATGGCTAAGCTAAGCAGGCCCAATACCGGATGCAGGAATATCTTGTCCAGAAAATCAGTACGTTTATCTTCCTGATCGGCATAATTCACCACATCTTTCAGAATGCTGGCAATCTGATGATGGTGATCGCCACTCAAACCGCTGAGTTCAGTTTGCGGGGCAGAAAATTTGTTTTTATCCAGTGCATTTTTCAGGTTTTCAATGCCTGAAGTACGCACGGCAACGGTCTCAACCACTGGCACACCCAGACGTTCAGACAGTTTCTGGGTATTAATCTGCATCCCGCGACGGCGCGCTTCATCCATCATGTTTAGCACCACCAGCATTGGACGACCTAGCTGAATCATTTCCAGTACCAGTCCCAGATGCAGTTTTAGGTTGGTTGCATCTACAACGCACAGGAAAGTATCCTGCTGGCCTTCTTCTGCAATTTTACCCTGAACCACATTACGGGTAATTTCTTCGTCCGGGCTGGTCGCATCCAGACTATAAGTTCCTGGCAGATCCAGTACGCGTACCGGTTTGCCTGAAGGAAGTGTAAAATTCCCGACTTTACGTTCAACCGTAACCCCGGCATAGTTGCCGACTTTTTGACGGGATCCGGTTAAATGGTTGAATAAAGAAGTTTTACCACAGTTTGGGTTACCGACAAGGGCAATACGTAAGGTATCACTCATGCCGCGGCTCCCTGTTCAATTTCAATCTTGGCCGCTTCCGATTTTCGTAAAGCAAAACGCGTAAACCCCACCTGAATAAGAATCGGATCCCCACCAAAAATACCTTTGGTAATGACTTGTACCTGAGTCCCTGGTACAAAACCTAAAGTTTCCAAGCGACTGGCCACAACATCGTGGGAAGCGCCTTTACCATCAGTAGTTCGATTAACTTTTCGAATGATGGCAGTTTGTTTTGCTTTCAAATCAGACAAACGCACCGTGAAAATTCCTAAGACTTTTGTACAGTATACAAACAAATGAGAATAATTAACAAATAAGTATTAATTACATTTCTTCTTGGCTGTATAGCACATCGACATGTCACTAAAATTAAACTAGAGTGGAGAATAGCAATCAGGCTTCTCGCTTTTAAAAATTATCTTCATTAAACATCATGCTGAATAAAAAACCTCGCATTCCTAGTCCAATTCAGATTCCTGAAGCTTTCAGTTACTTACAGGGTTTTCGTGATTATCTGATTGCCCAGACAGTGAGCCCTCATACCCGAAATGCCTATTTGTCTGATCTGATCCAGTGTGCCGAATGTCTGGTTAAACCTTTACCAGAATGGAATCATGATGATATTTCCGATGTGCTGATTGAACTGACCAAACAGCAAAAAAGTCCACGTTCAATTGCACGATGTTTGTCCGCCTTACGTTCTTTTTATAAATTCCTGCGGGAACAGAAACTGCGGAGTGATAATCCGGTCGCTGTTCATAAAACACCGAAGCTGGGCCGTGCTTTGCCCAAAGACCTGTCTGAAGCTGATGTCGAAGCGTTAATTCATGCGCCTGATATTAATACTGCCCTCGGTTTACGTGATCGTGCCATGTTTGAAGTGCTTTATGCCTGTGGTTTACGGGTGACAGAACTGATTAATCTGCGTCTGGATCTGATTAATTTAAAACAGGGCTATTTGCGTATTGTCGGTAAAGGTAATAAAGAACGTCTGGTACCAATGGGACAGATGGCCTGTGAATGGGTAGAAAAATACCTGCAAGAGGCACGTCCGCAACTGTATAAAACAGCGACTGATTATCTGTTCCTCACCCAGCATGGCGGCATCATGAGCCGGCAGAATTTCTGGTATGCCATTAAACGCTATGCACTCCAGGCCGGAATTCAGGCTGAACTGTCTCCGCATACTTTGCGTCATGCTTTTGCCACGCATTTACTCAATCATGGCGCTGACTTACGGGTAGTACAAATGTTGCTAGGTCACAGTGATTTATCAACCACACAGATCTATACCCATGTGGCACAAGTCAGAATGCAGCAACTGCACGCGACCCATCATCCACGGGCTTAAGAGCTGATTCAAATAGAATAAACTGAGAAGTTTGACGTAGCTCTATCTTTTTTTGCTATGCTAATGCTCTGTTTTTAGTCCAAGAAAAAAAGGGTTATTATGACATTTGCCCGCACCAAAATTTTTATCGCTTGTCTGCTTGCTACCGGTCTGGGACTGAGCGCATGTTCCAATTCCAATAATTCAGATAAAAAGCAAGATACGCTTACAGCAAGTGCACCGGCGACGGGTGAAGCCTCTAACCTTAGCGAACGTAATGCACAACAACGCCTGATTTCCACGCTCGAAGGTCATTTCAAAAAAGCGGGAATTAACGCAAAAATCACGGGTATTAAATCCACTGAAGTACCCAACATGTCTTGGGTCAGCCTGGAAGGTATGGCACCCGTCTATGTGACAAATGATGGCAAATATCTGATTCAGGGCGATGTCATTCGCCTTGGAGATAAAGAGCTGCATAATGTCAGTGAAACTTTGCAATCTGACGTCAACAAGAAAATCTTTGCAAACCTTAAAGCGGAAGACCTGCTGATCTATCCAGCCAAAGGCAAAACCAAGCATGTGATCTATGTCTTTACCGATGTTAGCTGTCCATATTGTCACAAATTCCATGAACAGATGGATGAAATGAACAGCAAAGGCATCGAAGTACGCTATATTGCTTGGCCACGTGGCGAGCAGCATATGCCTGCCATGGAAGCCATCTGGTGTAATTCCGACCGTCGTGCAGCCTTCGATCAGGCCATTGCCGGTGGATCTATCACGCCGACTACTTGTAAAAATCCTGTGAAAGATCAATATCAAATGGGTCTTAATATTGGTGTTAATGGTACCCCGGGCGTATACAGTTCTGAAGGACTTTATCTCGGTGGCTATATGAGCACATCAGAATTATTGGATCGACTTAAATAACTCATTTTAATGAGTTATTTAACTTTATTTTATAGATGAAGATATTCTGAAATGACCCTAGAGTCAGACCGCTTTTTTAGCTATGATCTAGGCTCTCGTAAAAAACTGTTTATATTTGGAGTGTGACGTGAAACCAGTTCGTCTGGCAATCCTCGGTCTTGGTACTGTGGGTGGTGGTGCCCTTAAACTATTAAAAGAAAATGCTGCTGAGATTAAACGTCGCACCGGTCGTGAAATTCAAATTACCCATGTTGGTACGCGTCGCCCGCGTCCTGATCTGGATCTACCTGAATCAGTCAAACAAAGTGCAGACCTGCTCGACATCGTACGTCAACCTGATGTAGATGTAGTGGTTGAAGTCATGGGCGGTATTCACCCTGCTTATGAAGTGATTAAAGAAGCCATTTTGCATGGCAAACAGGTCGTAACTGCGAACAAAGCTTTGCTCGCTGAACACGGGAATGAACTGTTCAAACTTGCCGATGACAACGCTGTGCAAATTGCTTACGAGGCAGCGGTGGCTGGCGGCATTCCAATTATTAAAGTGATGCGTGAAGGTCTGGCAGCCAACAAGATTGACTGGCTGGCTGGCATCATCAACGGTACAGGCAATTTTATCCTGACTGAAATGCGAGATAAAGGCCGTGCCTTTGCTGATGTACTGAAAGAAGCACAAGAGCTGGGTTATGCAGAAGCAGATCCAACCTTCGACGTAGAAGGCATCGATGCAGCACACAAACTGACATTACTGGCCTCTATTGCTTTTGGTATTCCATTACAGTTTGATAAAGTCTTTACTGAAGGCATTAGCAAAATTACTGCACAAGACGTGAAATATGCTGAAGACTTGGGCTTCCGTATCAAACACCTCGGTATTGCCCGTCGTGCTGAAACTGGTATCGAACTCCGTGTACACCCTACCCTGATTCCTGAAGAGCAATTGATCGCTAATGTGAATGGTGTAAAAAATGCAGTTCTGGTTCAAGCCAATGCGGTTGGTCCTACACTGTATTACGGTGCAGGTGCGGGTGCAGGTCCTACAGCTTCTGCAGTAGTCGCAGATGTCGTGGATATCGTACGTGATATTTCTTATACTGAAGATGGTGCTGGTACAATTCCACAACTGGCTTTTGAAAGCTTAAGTGACCTGCCAATCCTGCCACGTGAAGAAATGATGACTGGATACTACATCCGGATCAATGCTGAAGATCAAACCGGAGTACTGGCTGAAGTAACCTCTATTCTAAGCCGCGAAGGCATCAGTATTGATGCAATTCTGCAGCAGTCACGTCTGAAAGATCTTATTCCTATCGTGATCCTGACTGATCCAGTCAAGGAAGCGAAAATGGATGAAGCGTTAAAACAAATTCAAGCTCTTCCTGTCATTCATGGCGAAATTGTACGAATTCGTTTAGAATCGCTTGATAATTAATCGGGTCGAGGGGACACTCTCCCCTTGCCAAGCTCTACACACAATTGGAACATCATCATGTCGAATGCCAATCGTTATACTGGTTTAGTTGACCGCTATCGCGACCGTTTACCAGTGTCTGCAACTACTAAAGCCGTTTCTCTGGGTGAAGGTAACACGCCACTGATTAAGCTTGCGAATATTCCGCGCATTATTGGCAAAAATGTTGAAATTTATGTGAAGTACGAGGGCTTAAACCCGACTGGTTCATTTAAAGACCGTGGTATGACCATGGCGGTAACAAAAGCAGTTGAAGAAGGCTCTAAAGCGATTATCTGTGCTTCTACAGGTAATACGTCAGCAGCTGCAGTAGCTTATGCAGCGCGTGCAGGTATCAAGGCGTTTGTTTTAATCCCAGAAGGCAAAATTGCGATGGGTAAAATGGCGCAAGCGATGATGTATGGTGCGATCACCATGCAAATCCGCGGTAACTTCGATGACGGTATGCGTCTGGTAAAAGAAATCGCTGACAAAGCACCTGTCACTATCGTGAACTCAATCAACCCATACCGTCTGCAAGGTCAAAAAACCATTGCTTACGAAATCGTGGATGAATTGGGCCGTGCACCAGATTACCACTGCCTGCCTGTAGGTAATGCGGGTAACATTACTGCGCACTGGATGGGTTATACCGAAGCGGTTGCAAATCAGCCTGCTGGCGAGTTTGAGCAAGTGGTTTACGACGCTGCTACTGATGCCTTCACTGGTCCTAAACCTGAAGGTCTGCCAACAATGGTAGGTTACCAGGCTTCTGGTGCTGCACCTTTCCTTCGTGGTGCACCTGTTGAAAATCCTGAGACTGTTGCAACTGCAATCCGTATCGGTAATCCACAAAGCTGGAACCATGCGAAAGCGGTTGTTCGTGATTCTAAAGGCTGGTTCGATGAACTGACTGATGCCGAGATTCTGGAAGCGCAACGTCTTCTTTCTATGTATGAAGGCGTATTCGTAGAACCTGCATCTGCAGCTTCAATCGGTGGCGCAATCCGTGACATTAAAGCAGGTAAAATTGCTGAAGGTTCTGTGATCGTGTGTACTGTAACTGGTAACGGTCTGAAAGATCCGGATACTGCGATCAAACAATGTTCTGATGCCGTAATGCTTTCAATTGACGCAACTTTAGAACAGGTTCGTGAATCAATTCTTTCTAATATGTAATTTAGATTGAAATAAAAGGCCCTGCAATTGCAGGGCTTTTTATATGCGCTTAATGTCCCGTCCTGAAATAAGTTTACACCTTAAGAGACTTATTTTATGGAACATG
>ERZ1023241.126-NODE-126-length-25568-cov-23.010308_pt1 | contig 25568 bp, 28 predicted proteins | sample MGYA00380455_ERZ1023241 | MGnify/ENA primary metagenome ERZ1023241 (study PRJEB33173, sample SAMEA4830304) | metagenome | study: EMG produced TPA metagenomics assembly of the PRJEB25223 data set...
AAGAAAGAAAAAGCCTGATAGGACAAGGATCCTATGAAATTTGTCGTGTACAGAGATATCTTTTATGAAAAATGCCTTAAGCCTACAGGGATAGGATATATGGCGGGAGTATTACTGGACAGAGGAAATTATCGCTGGGTAGTCATGGGACTACATCGTGCTCCGCACACTCAAGGTTTTGAAGCAGCTGAACTGAATTTTCTCAAACGGATCGGTATACATTTGCGTCGCTCTTTACAGATTCATCGGCAAATCAGTTTGGTACAACAAGACAATATCAGCTTATATACCGTATTAGACTGTTTAAAAATCGGTATTATTTTGCTGGATCAGGATCTCAAGTTATCTTATTCAAATCCACTAGCACAAAGCATGATTGAAGCTTCAACATGTATGGAAATAGATATGCATAACCGGCTGAAAACACCGGTAGGTGATCAGGAGCGTCTGGAAAGATTGCTATCCAGTGCTTTGCTGGAAGATACCAATATGTCGAGTGAAATAGGTGGGGTCTTGGCTGTGCAGGATTCTAAAGGACAGCAATTGATGCTCACTGTTGTGCCTTTTAAAAGATTAAAAAAGATGCAGTAATTTTCTGAAGCTCAGCATCAGATTGCCGTATTTATGACAGACAAAAACAGGCATTATTCATTATCTAGAGCTTATTTGCAGCAAGCATATCAACTGTCGAAACGTGAATTTGATTTGTGTGAGCTTTTAATCAATGGCTATAAATTAGAAGAAATTGCGACAAAATGTGGGATCACTTTAAGTTCAGTACGAACTTATTTTAAGAATATTTATGAAAAAACTGACTGCACTTCACAAATTGAGCTGATGCACTTATTGATGGGATGTACGATTCATTTTGAACATATTAATTTGTGTGATTCATAGAGATCGTTTCAATTTAGCGATCTCTAAATCCATCTTGTAATTGGCATGTTGAATCCGTTCATTTGAGGGGCTGTATTGCTTCTGGACTTCATCTGAGAAAGGAGTTTCTTCACATAATTCAAAGTACCTTTCCATCGGTGTTTTACCTTTCAAAGCTGAATGTGGTTTCATCCAGTTATAGTAATGCTGCCATTCTGCCAGTTTGTTCTGGATATCCTCTGAATCGATATCTACAGTAGCGTAGAACTCAGATTTATCAGTCTTTTGTGAGCGCTCTACCTTGCCATTCAGATGAGGTGAACCCGGTTTATTCGGCCTAAATTTGATTCCATGCTGCATCATTTTTTTCTGTACTTTTTCAGCAAAGAATTCTCGTCCACGATCGGTCTGTATTCGCTGTATGGGAAAAGGCATTTCTTCAATTACGCAGTCTAAAAAGTCGAGAGTATTCGCTGCTGTTCGGCGTTTATATATCCTTAAAACGCGATATCGTGTGCAGTCATCGATAGATGTGTACTGATATAGTCCAAGACCCAGTTTACAGGTATCCATTTGAATTCTATCGCCTGGTAATGGGCGTTCATAACGAATGAAATCTACTTTACGACGGAATTTTTTAATCGGTTTGACTTGATGGGTGGATAGTACTTTATGGATAGTCGCTAAGGACAACGAGACTCCGTGCAGCCTCATTAATTCTGTTTGCAAACGTCGAGCACCAAGATTTCTAGCCGAGCGCATTTCTAATATTAAAGCTTCTAGCTCAGCATTGATTTTAGTATTTGGCGATTTTAAGGGACGTTTACTCTGACTACTTAATCCATCAATACCTTGTTCAGAATATCGTTTCCACCACTTGCGTAACGTTGGTCTAGAAATGCCACATCTCCGACAAACCAGGCCAGCATTATTGGTCTCTTCAAATAATTTAACCCATACGAGTCTTTGTTGAATTTCTCTGTTCATAGACACCCATTATATTGAAATGATGTCTATGAATCACACAATTAAAATAACAATAAATTGAAAATTCTTCCTAAAATTTAAAAATACAAATATATATTAATTGGTGCTTTATTGATCAGTATGCACTATCTATATTCTGTTACATTGTTAGACTGTGGCGAAATTTTGACAATGATTGTGATGTAGCTGTGTTTGAAAATTTAGCTGAGAAAACTTTAAATTTAATGGGCTGGAAAACCGATGATCAATGGCCCAAAGACCTTGATCAATGTGTGATGATTGCAGCGCCACATACCAGTAACTGGGATGCACTATATGCACGTTTGGCCTTAAAGGCATTAAAAGTAAATGTGCGTCTGACCATTAAAGACAGCTATATGAAATTTCCATTTGGGCCTTTTGTACGTGCGATGGGTGGAGTTGGTATTGACCGTCGTCCTAAACAACCGGGTGAGCCACGTCCAAGCATGGTTCAGGTCATGACAGATCTATTTAACCAGCATCCTAAACTAGTGATGCTGGTTACACCGGAAGGCACACGCGCCCGTCAGGAACAATGGAAAACTGGTTTTTATCATGTGGCGATCAATGCGGGTGTGCCAATTGCGCTGGCTTATATGGATTATGCAAAAAAAGAAGCGGGCGTAGGTAAAATCATTTATCCAACAGGAAATTATGAACAGGATATGGCTGAGATCATGATGTTCTATGCCAATATTGAACCTAAATTTCCTGAAAAATTCAGTATTGATCAACGCTATTTTTAATTTCAGGAAAAATAAAAGCAGAGGGATGGACTCTGCTTTTCTGTACGATATATAAATACCGAATTTAATTTTGATTCTCTTCAGATAAAATTCCCCCCAGATTCTGGCAGGCATCTTTATAAAGATTGTATTGCTGTTCTACCACTTCATATAAAGACAGGTCAAAGAGCTCTTCTCCTTGATGATATTGCTCAATATAAGACTCAACCTTGGTTTTGCTGCTGTACAGCATGTGTTGATAATAGTCCGTCATACTACTGTGTGGCATTTGCGCTGTATCAATCTTGGCACAATTGAAGTTTCGCAGAAGCTGTTCTGACTTTTTAAGATCATTGGACATACAACCTGCCAGTAATATGCTACTGAGCAATGCCGTTAGGAGTTTCATAGAAAATAGATGAACTTTGATGGGGAGCGCACTATTGTAGAAGTAAATGCGCTATGCAAAAGTAGTTTTATTCAACAACTGGTCAAAAAATAGAAGAATAAAATTCAGAATCTCATTTTTTCTTTGCGATCTTTAACCTTTAACCAGTCCGCCATCGACAATCAGGTTTTGACCTGTCACTGCACGTGAATAAGGTGACAGGAACATTAAAATAGCAGACGCAAATTCTTCAGGTGTAATCACGCGACGTAAAGGAGTGGATTGAGCAATCAGGTCAAAGACAAAGTCAGGCGTTGCTTTACTTGCATCTGTAGTTTGCAGTAATCCGCCTGAAAGCATGTTCACGTTAATCCCATACTGACCAAGATCTTGCGCAGTAGTTCGGGTAAAGGCCAATAGCGCCGCTTTCGCAGTCGTATAATCATGATAAGGAACGACAGGGTTTTGAATCAGGTTAGTCCCAATATTCACGATACGACCAAAATGTGCCTGTTTCATATCTTCTAATGCAGCTTGTGTTGTATTTAAACAGGCCTGAACTGCTCCACTAAACTGACGGGACATACTTTCCCAGGTCAGATCTTCAACTTTAGGTCGCTCATCACCATTAAACTCAAACTGCACCAGCGCATTATTAATGACGGAATGGATGGCTTCTCCAAAATGGGCCTTGCTGGCAGTGAATAAAGCTTTTACTTGATCAGCTTGTGTTACATCTGCCTGACAGGCAAAGACCTGATCAGGATACTGATTTTGCAAAGCTTCAGCTTGGGTTTTGCTGCTATGGTAATTTACTACCACACGTGCACCTTCCTGAATCAGGAGCTGGGTAATGGCTAGTCCCAATCCACGAGCACCACCAGTCACAAGGACAATTTGATCACGAATTTGCATTGCTTATATCCGCCTGAGAATCATTCGGGCTAACATAACAGCAATAGGGCTGAAAGCAAAGTGATGTAAGGCTCTAGAGCTGCTCTATCGCGAAAATGAATCAATGCCTTCCTTGATCAGGAGAAAGCAGCCCGAGCTGAAGAGCAAGCCTAAGACAATCTGTTTAAAACGTAATTCTGAAATTCGATGAAACAGACGTGCGCCTAAAATAGCGGGAATACTTATAGCCAGAATGAGTACCGCCATATAAGAAAGGTGAGTCTGATTTAAGGTTCCTTGCAGTAAATAGGCGGCTAAGGTAAACACCTGTATGGCAAAATTAAAATGACGCAATATATAGCGCTGCTGTTCTTTCGGCAGCTGTTTCAGCATTAACCAGGCAGATGGTACAGAACCACAGAATCCCCCTAAACCTCCTAAAATGCCACCAACCAAACCAATCCCTGCATCCGCAGTTTTGCCTGAATATTGAATCAATTTAATCTGTGGATTCAGCAGCATTAGTGGACACCAGATCACGAGAAATATACCCAGCAAAATACGAAAAGTGCCCGCTTCAACGATATTCAGTAACCAAGTGCCGAGTGGGACACCGATCAGACCAGCAATTAAATAAGGTAGATATAAGGTTCGGTGAAGATGGGGAAGCCTAGGCTCATTGGATAATGAAATGAGGTGACTCCACACCGAGGCGAAAACCACTAAGGGCGCAGCAAGTTGAGGACTCAATCCCCATACCCAGAATGACATGGCAATTAATGCAAAAGCAAAACCGGTAAGTCCCTGTACAAATCCTGCGATAATTGCACCAAGAATAAAGAGTAGCCAGGTCATAAAATCAAGATATTGGAAAAGTTTGTAGTATTCAAAATATGGCTAGAAAAGCCAAGCAGATCCTTAGCTGTATTTATGCGAATCTAAGTGTAAATATGCATAAATGATTTTTATTAAATCCGAGACAAATCCTTTAATTAAGTATGGAAAATGAACAAAATCATACAAGAGTGCAACAATGGCTCCGCGTACTCTTCATGAAATCACTTGATACTAATTGAGTGCGGTATAGAGGTGATGAACATGAAAAAAATGATATTACTGTCATCTGTATTGGCAGTAGCGCTAACAGGCTGTGTGGTTGATCCTTGGGATGAAGGTTATCGCGGTCATCATGATCGTAATGGACATGATGATCGGGACCGTGGTGATAAGGACTGGAAAAAACATAAAGATCATCGTGACTGGAAACGTGATAGAGGTGATCGGGATTGGCGTCGTAATCGTTAATCGTTACCTTCCATTTATAAAAAAGGATTCCTTTAAGGAGTCCTTTTTTATTTGGGCATTGAATATAAGTAGGTCTTAAGCCGCTTTTTTCTGATACAGCCCTGCGCGTACTGTACCGGCTTTGGTATTTTTAACTAAACGCCATGAACTTGGTAACTTCAATGTACTCAGTTCACGATCGGCTTCTACATAGATAAAACCATCTTCTTTGATCAGTGGATCAGCTTGAGCAGCCAGAGTTTCCCATAGATCCAGACTATAAGGAGGGTCTAGAAAGACCAGATCAAACTGCTGTTTCAGGCTGGTTAATGCTTGTTGTGCTGTCGCAATTTTAAGTTGCGCACGTGCTTTGGTGACTTTGAGTAATTCCAGATTTTGGGTGAGGAATTGTGCCTGAGTACGATCCGGCTCAATCATCACCACTGAAGCTGCACCACGTGATAATGCCTCAAAAGATAAAGCACCTGAACCGGTACACAGATCCAAGACACAGGCATTCTGGACATCCCACATTAGCCAGTTAAATAAAGTTTCACGCACACGGTCAGGTGTAGGACGTAATCCTTCGATATTGGCAAAAGCCAATTGACGGCGTTTCCAGTCACCACCAATAATTCTAAGTTGGTTTTTCATGAATTATTCCTGATCGTCATTGGCTGCAGGAGCAGAGCGAGAAGTTGCAGGTTGCGGATTGTTTGGCTGTGCATGGGTCGCCTGACTGCCTTCTTGAGTTGGGGTAGCATTCGGGTCTGCACTTAACAGGTTTGGTCCACTTGGCAATTCGCCTGGTTTAATACCTGCTGTCATGAGACCACCACTGATTTGATGGCCGGCAGGATGGATCGGATTTTTATCGCGAGACAGTAACCAGTAGTCGAATAACGGTTTAGCCAGTTGTGCAGCAGAACCCCCATGTCGGCCATTTTCCCAGACAACGACTACTGCAATTTCAGGGGTTTCAGCAGGAGCAAAACCAACAAACAGACCATGATCCAGCTGGCGTTCAGTCAGCAGGGCTTCATTATAGCGCTTACCTTGCGCAATACTTTTCACCTGTGCCGTACCGGTTTTACCTGCGATTTGATACATCGGCGTGCGGATTCCGCGACCTGTCCCTGACTGAACCACATCGATCATCGCATTACGCATTTTGATCCAGTCATCTGGTTGACCATTAAAGTCGATTTTACCATTAGGGGCATTATGTACTGTAAAAGGTTTGGCACCTTTACTTTCACGCAGTACGTGAGGCGTAACATGTGAGCCTTGATTTGCTGTAATAGCAGTTGCCATAGCGAGCTGTAATGGTGTGGCGGTAAATGCACCCTGACCAATACTCACCGAAATGGTTTCACCACGTGACCATTTGGATTTACGGGTACGCATTTTCCATTCAGGACTTGGGTATAGACCAGAGCTTTCACTTGGCAGATCGACACCAGTTTTTTCACCAAAGCCAAACTGGCGCATCCATGTGTTCATTTTTTCAATGCCCATACGGAACGACAAAATGTAGAAGAAGGTATCGCACGAGACCACTTGCGATTTATGCAAGTTGACTACGCCGTGTCCTGACTTTTTCCAGTCGCGGAATTTATGCGAATCGCCCGGAAGTGTGAAATAGCCGGGATCGGAAATTGCTGTATCCCAATCGACCAGGCCATAATGAAGGCCACCCAGGCCAAACATCGGTTTAATGGTCGAACCTGGAGGATAGGCCCCTTGAACAGCACGGTTATAGAGTGGTTGATCTAAACTGTCACGAAGACCTGAATAATCTTTGCTACTAATCCCAGTGACAAATAAATTAGGGTTAAAACTTGGACTGGAAACCAGCGCCAGAATTTCACCTGTACGTGGGTCAATCGCGACAATAGCACCACGACGACCGGCCAGTTGCTCTGTGGCAATGGTTTGTAGACCATAATCCAGTGATAAATACAGATCATTACCGCGTACCGGCTCTTTACGGCCTAAATGACGCAGAACATTACCGAAAGCATCAGCCTCAACAGATTCATTACCCGGCACACCATGCAATAAATCTTCATAGTATTTTTCTACCCCTATTTTCCCGATCAGGTTAGACCCGGCATAGAGATCCTTATCAATTTCTTTGAGTTCTTTGTCATTAATACGGCCGACATAACCAATCACATGCGCGAAAAGTTCACCATGCGGATAGTAACGGGTCATCTGCGTTTCAATATTGACGCCCGGAAATAGATATTTCACCTCACTAAAACGGGCAATATCATTTTCATTCAGATTCAGCTTGATCGACACGCGTTCAGTTTTACGCGCCGTCTTGATTCGTGCCTGAAAACGTTCAATATCTTCTTCGGTTAATTCCAGAATCGGTGTAAGACGTTTCAGCGTATCATCAATATCCTGAACATCGGCGCGGCTTAAGGTAGCTGTAAAAACTGGGTAATTGTCGGCAAGCAGAATACCGTTACGATCATAAATATAACCGCGTGCTGGTGCTAAGGGCTGCAGACGAATACGGTTCTGGTCAGAAGCCGTAGAGAAGGTTTCAAAATTAAAAATTTGCAAATAAGCATAGCGGCTGACCAGCAGCAGCATAAAGAAAATCACAATACCTACAGAGATCCAGACCCGACTGCTATAGATGCGCTTTTCTTGTTGTGCATTTTTTAAAGGAAAGTGCTGCTTCATACGCGATCGACTTAAGACCAGAGGGAAAGGAATCAAAGTGGAGTATTCTAGCGCAACTGTACGGGATTTGATAATGGAAAACTGGCTGTAGCAATTCCTGTGTTTAAACTTTGACTTTGCAGACATGAAAATTGTAAAGTGCTGTGTACAAGAGTTTTAATAATTCTGATAAAGTCAAAATTAAATAAAAATAGGACTCTACCAAAAACTATAATTAAGGAAGATGGTGAAGGAATGAACAAAGTTTACCCTTTGTTGGCATTTGCATTCTTTGCAAATGGGGTATATGCACATGATCAAGTGAATAATACGACAAACAGAACTGAGGATCGTGAGCCTAAAGTATTTAATGTTGGGGTCGGATTTACCCAGAAACTTATCCATCTAAACACTGAATGGGTGAATCCTTATGGGATTGCTTATGTGAAAGGTGGTGCTTTTCTCAACGATGATCGTACAATTGGAGCACAAGTCGGCTTTCGTTATCCTGCACACCTCACCGGCAAGGACAAAAATGGTTATTATGTAGGGGCTTATGCCGGTCATATCGATAGCAAACAGGTCGATGGCAAATACGAAAGCCGTTTAGGGGGAGGCATTGATCTGGCGTATGTTTTGCTTAGTTCAGAACGGATCAGCAGTTTTAGTATCGGTATTGGGGCGGGGGAGAAATTACAGGACAGTAATGGTCGCGTTGTAGCCGAAACTGAACCCAGACTACAATTCTCCTATACTTTAAGTATCGGTTTATAGACAAAATATTCAACTTTATTAATACCTGTATTCTGTGAACAAAAAATTAAATATGGAATTTATGCATGCTTGAGTACGTCAATGAATTGTGGCAAGCCTTCTTGAATCGCCCAGATTTTTGGGCAGTGCTCAGCATTATCCCGGTGACCGCATTCGTAACATGGGCTCACGTGTGGATGGCGCTAAAAATGGTGTTTTATCCAATTAATTTTTGGGGTTTTCATGTCGGGCCTGTTCCTGTTGGCTGGCAAGGTATTGTGCCGCGTAAAGCCGGAAGAATCTCAGGAATTATCACGGATAATACCTTGTCTAAATTGGGTTCTATCCAAGAGTTCTTGCAGGCAATGGACCCGGATGATATGGCACGTATTATCGGGGAACAGGTCGGTTTTGAACTGGAACATCTGATTGATGAAGTCATGATGGACCGTAATGCGGTGCTATGGGAAAACTTGCCTTATTCAATCAAGCGCCGTATTTATGCCCAAGCTCATAAACAGCTGCCACAGGTATTAAAAGAATTAGTGACTGAACTGACCATGAACGTCGAGTCACTGGTCGATATGCGCGACATGGTGGTCAGTCAAATGGAAGGCGATCGCCGTTTAATGGTGCGCATGTTCCTGAAAGTCGGACAGAAAGAAATCAACTTTATCTGGCATATCAGTGCGCTGATCGGGATGTTCTTTGGCCTGTTCCAAATGGTGGTCTGGTTTGTGGTGCCATGGCACTGGACCGTACCGTTCTGGGCGGCTATCTGGGGCTTCCTGACTAACTGGATTGCGATCTGGATGGTATTTAATCCGGTAGAACCGCACTATATCAAATACCCGCAATTCTTTAAGCGTACAGTCGATCATAGATTCCCTTGGATCAAGCCTGTGATTCCTCGAATTGGCACCTATAACATACAAGGCGCATTTATGAAACGTCAGGAGGAAGTCTCTGACGTATTTGCAAGTGTGGTCACAGAAGATCTGATTACGCTAAAATCGATCATGACAGAAATGATGTATGGTGGTAAAAAAGATAAAACCCGCCGTATTGTCAAACGTCATATTAACGAAATTATGGAAACACCGCTGGTTCGGACCTCTTTACAGTTGTCTTTAGGACCAAAAGAGTATGCAAAACTCAAGACAGACTTGATCGATCGCTCGATTGAAATTACGATGGTGCCTGTAAGCGACCCTGCGTTTAATGCGAGCCGTGCACAGAAGATCTACCAAATGTTTAGAGACCGCATACGTGATTTGACGCCTAACGAGTTTCAGAATCTATTACGTCCTGCTTTTCAGGAAGATGAATGGATCTTGATTGTCCTGGGGGGAGTTACCGGTTTTGTTGCGGGTTTAATCCATTTGTTTGTGGCTTTCTTATAATTAGATGCCAAAGAGCAGCACACGTTTTGGTCGTGTGAAGCTGGGTATCTTATACATAGTTAAAAAATGAGGATGTTTATATATGCGCATTATCTTACTCGGACCACCTGGAGCAGGTAAAGGTACACAAGCTCAGTTGATCTGTAAGCGCTACAATATCCCACAAATTTCAACCGGTGATATGCTCCGTGCTGCAATTCGTGAAGGAACTGAATTAGGTCTACAAGCTAAAAGCGTCATGGACAATGGCGGTTTGGTTTCTGATGAATTGATCATTGGTCTGGTCAAAGAGCGTATTGCACAACCTGACTGTGCAAATGGCTGCATCTTTGATGGTTTCCCACGTACGATTCCTCAAGCTGAAGCGCTGGAAAAAGAAGGCATTGCAATTGATCATGTAATTGAAATTGATGTGCCGGATGAAGAAATCGTTCAACGTCTATCTGGTCGTCGTCAACACCCGGCGTCTGGTCGCGTTTATCACATCGTTTACAACCCGCCAAAAGTGGAAGGTAAAGATGATGAAACTGGTGAAGATCTGGTACAACGTCCAGATGACCAGGAAGAAACTATTCGTCGCCGTTTAGGTTCATACCACACTGAAACTGAACAGCTGGTTGGCTTCTATCAAGGCCGTGCAGCTTCAGGCGAAAATGCACCGACTTATGACAAGTTAAACGGTCTACGTCCAATCGAAGAAGTTCAAAAAGATCTTTTCGCGATTCTGGATCAAGCAAAATAATCGGTTTCCGATCATTTTGACTTTCAAAGAGCCCTAAGTCATATTAGGGCTCTTTTTATTGTATTGTTCAAAAGGATCTGCTGTGAAATTTGCTGTATTGGGATTGATGATTGTATTTCTGGCAGTACTGTTTGCGCTGTTCTATGTGAGCTTTAAGATGTTAAAAAAAGTACGCCAGGAAGAACGTGCTGAAAATGCGGGTAAGGTGCCTGAGCGTCAGCTGCATCCTAAATTACAGGCAGAGCTTGAGCAAAAGCGCAAGCAAGAACAGGCTGAGCAAAATAAAAAATAAAAACTTTTCGAGTACTTAAATTAAAAAGCTGAACCTAGCGTTCAGCTTCAATATTTTTCACCGGAATTGCGCGACCTGCGCCAAATTCAAAACGGTCTGGCCAGTTACAGACATCGGCGACTACACACTCGTGACACTTCGGTTTACGTGCAATGCAGCAATAGCGACCATGTAAAATCAGCCAGTGATGTGAATCAATAATAAATTCTTTTGGAATCACTTTGACTAGACGATGCTCAACCTCAAGCACGTTTTTACCCACCGCCAACCCGGTACGGTTACCAACACGAAAGATATGCGTGTCTACAGCCATGGTGGGCTGGCCAAAGGCGGTATTTAGTACCACATTCGCCGTTTTGCGGCCTACACCCGGTAAAGCTTCCAGATCTGCACGATTGTCCGGTACTACGCTGTTATGCTTCTTGATTAACATTTCACAGGCTTTAATGACGTTCACAGCTTTGGAATTATACAGGCCAATCGTTTTGATATATTCCTTCAGCCCATCCACGCCGAGTGCATAAATCGCTTCCGGTGTATTGGCGACCGGAAACAGTTTATCGGTGGCTTTATTCACGCTCACATCCGTAGCTTGGGCAGACAGGGTCACTGCAACCAGTAATTCAAATGGACTGGAATAATTCAATTCAGTTTTTGGATTCGGACGCTGCTCACGCAGGCGCTCAAAGAAAGTCTGAATCTGTTTTTTAGTCATGTTTTTTACAGGCTTGGCTGTTGCTGTTGTCATGATCTTATCCCTGTAAAGCCTGTAATTGCTGGGTCAGTTCTTCAAGTTGCAGACGTTTGCGTACATCCTCACGGAGCGAAAGCTGTTTTTCTAACTTTTTGATTTGTGTGCGTAATTTGGCAAGCTCAATCGTGGTTTTGGCATCAAGTGTAACCACTTCATCGGCTGGTTTTTGCACGATTTCAATGACAGGAACCTGATCGACCTGAGCAGAGAACTGGGCAAATAGGGCTGTATTAATCTCGGCACGAACGACAGGTCCCTTACGGTCGATGCGACGTTTTTCTTCGCGTTGAATATGCGCGTAGTAACGTTTGCGCAAGTCATCCTGTTCAGCAATACGTTGAGATTCAGTTGGCAAAGGCTGAAGATCTTCGACTAGATCAATACAGTCTACCGGGCAAGGCAGAATACACAGCTCACAACCGGTACACAGGTCAGTGAGGACGGTATGCATTAATTTACCTGAGCCAATAATCGCATCGACCGGACAAGCACTAATGCATTTGGTACAGCCAATGCATTCATCTTCAAGGATGATGGCTTTCATGCGCTGAGGACGACCATCCGTCTGAATGGGCCAGACACTTTCTTCAGCGGGCAGTTTAGAACGATTTAACAATGTTGCCAGAGCATCAGCGATGGGCTGTCCACCCGGTACACATTTATTGGCATCTTCGCCCTCAGCAATGGATTGAGCATAGGGCAAGCAGCCATCACGATGACCACATAAACCGCACTGGGTTTGGGGCAATAAAGCATCAATAGACTGGACTAGAGAGATCTGCGAATTCATGAATAACCTAGGCTGCTCGGGCTGAGCCTTAGAGTGAATGAAACAAAATATGTCAATTTAACAATTTTAACATGTTTTTAAGGAACTAAGTTATGCACGATTAAAGGTCAATTTGTGCATTATTATCAGGCATAAATTAACAATTAAGCATTGATTCAATTGGCATTTAAGCACACAGAAAAAATATTCATAATCAATATAAATAATTGTTATCAAATTAAATTTAAACTATTTTTCAAAAAAGTATTGTAGATTAGTTACAAAAGATATTTAATATTTTGCGCCAAAATTTAACATTGATTGTAAATTTGACCAATTTTGATCCATTTTCTGCTGAGGATTAAGCGTTGAAATACAACACACTTAATGAGTTCCTAGATTACGTAAAATCACGTGATGCACATCAACCCGAATTTCTTCAAGCTGTAGAAGAAGTGATGACCAGTTTGTGGCCATTCATTGAAAAGAATCCACAATACGCAGCACATGGTTTACTAGAACGTCTAGTTGAACCTGAGCGTGCGATCCAGTTCCGTGTTGCTTGGGTAGATGACCAAGGTCAAACACAGGTTAACCGTGCGTTCCGCGTACAGTACAACTCAGCGATTGGTCCATTCAAAGGTGGTATGCGTTTCCACCCGTCAGTGAACCTTTCTATTTTGAAATTCCTCGGTTTCGAGCAAACTTTCAAAAATGCCCTGACTACATTGCCTATGGGCGGTGGTAAAGGCGGTTCTGATTTTGACCCTAAAGGCAAATCAGAAGGCGAAATCATGCGTTTCTGCCAAGCGTTAATCATTGAGCTTTATCGTCATCTTGGTTCTAATACAGATATCCCAGCGGGTGATATCGGTGTGGGTGGCCGTGAAGTTGGTTACATGGCTGGTATGATGAAAAAACTCAGCAATGACACTTCATGTGTATTCACTGGTAAAGGCCTGACTTTCGGTGGTTCTCTGGCTCGTCCAGAAGCAACTGGTTACGGTACAGTGTATTTCGCTGAAGAGATGCTGAAAACTCGTGGCGAAAGCTTCAAAGATAAAGTGGTAACAATCTCTGGTTCTGGTAACGTTGCCCAGTATGCTGCTGAAAAAGCAATGTTCCTGGGTGCTAAAGTTGTTTCTCTATCTGACTCTGCGGGTACTGTTCATGTTAAAGACGGTTTCACTGAAGAGCTTCTTGCTGAAGTGATGGAACTGAAAAACATTAAACGTGGCCGTATCTCTGAATTTGCATCTAAACACGGTTTTGAATACCTTGAAGGTCAACGTCCTTGGGGTATCAAATGTGATATCGCGCTTCCATGTGCGACTCAAAACGAACTTGATGCGAATGATGCAGCAGCGCTTCTTGCAAACGGCGTAATTTGTGTTGCTGAAGGCGCGAACATGCCTTCTACACTTGAAGCAGTTGAGAAATTCGTTGAAGCGAAAATCCTTTATGCTCCAGGTAAAGCATCTAACGCCGGTGGTGTAGCAACTTCTGGTCTTGAAATGTCTCAAAACGCATTGCGTTTAGGCTGGACTTTCGAAGAAGTTGACGAACGTCTGCATGCGATCATGAAAGAAATTCACCGCAACTGTGTGAAATACGGTACTAAAGAAGACGGTACTGTAAACTATGTAGACGGCGCAAACATCGCTGGCTTCGTAAAAGTTGCTGATGCAATGCTTTCTCAAGGCGTATTCTAAGTCTGACTTAGTTTAAGCTTGAAAAAAACCGAGGTGAATGCCTCGGTTTTTTTATGTTCAGATTTTATCTTTAAAGAGTGCCTTTGACTGTTTCACGCTCTACAGCCATGTCGAATATATAGGCATATTTAGACTGGTCAGCTGCCGGATTTTTGATTTCATAACGTTTTACCCGAATAATCTGACGCTCATTCGGTGTATGCTGAAAACCTTCAATCTGATCGTAAAATAAAGTCCAGTCTTTATCTACTTGAGTCTTTAAACCTTTTTCATCATATTTGATTTCTTTCACCTGTAAGCAGGTTTGCTGAGCTACACCCGTACAGGCTTTAGTCTGTGGCGAAACTTCCAGGAAAATGGTTTCTGCCTGACCTTGGTATTTGGTTTCCGGTGTCATTTTTCCGGTAAAGATATATTTTTGACCATCAGCTGTAGTAATACTCAGTTTTGGCTGATTGGCATCACTTAGATCCAGACTAAACGGAATATCACGCTTTTGCAGAAGCTGGCTGATAAAACGTTCCTGTTCCATTAATGGTGCATCACACGCCATCATGGTACCCATCATGTCACCAGTACTCAGGGTATTATCTTTAACAGTCCAGCTCGTGCCAAGGCCATTACAGCCAGAAGCTACACTCAGTCTGCCTTGCTGATCAAAGCTCAGAACAATCGGGCGTTGCAGCCCACGATCAAGTTCCCAGGTATAAGCGGGCAAAATTTGTGTAGGTGTTTTTAATGTGGTGGATAGAGTAGAAATAGCCGAATCTCCTGAAGTGGCAGGAAGATGTGAAGATTGACATGCAGTTAAAGCCAAAGGGAGCAGGGCAAGCGCAAAAATACTGAATTTCATTGGTTTATATTCTATGTGCTAAAGTTTCAACGTGATTATAATCAAGAGATTAACAAAAAATATGGATACAAATCGTAGCTTTTGCTAACAAAATGTATCCAAATTAAAAAGTCAGATTTTAAATAAGCGGAGCTATCGGTTAGTCAAAACGGTAAATATCCATTCCCAAAGCGCCCATCGTAAAACTGCTATGCACGATACTGAAACGGTTTCCAGTGCCCATGGCAAAGAACAGTGGAGCAAAGTGTTCCAGCGTTGGGTGATTACGTTTTAATTGAGGAATAGACTGCCAGTCCAGAACGGCATCAAAATCGCTATGGGTTAATTTATTGGCCACATAGTTACGGAAGGTCGATGCCCATTCCGGAACTTCATCGCTATTTCCCTGCCAGGACAATTCACGCAAATTATGGGTAATGCTGCCTGACCCGATCAGGAAAACCTGCTGCTCACGAAGTGGCGCCAACGTCTGGCCAATCTTGTAAATCTCTTCTGCACTCATCGACATTGGTAAAGAAATTTCAACCACCGGGATATCTGCTTCTGGATACATATGTAAGAGCGGCATCCAGACGCCATGATCACGTAGACGGGTGCTGTTGGCATGTGCAGAGAACCCGGCATTGGCCAATAAGCCCAAGACTTGCTCAGCCAGCTCTGGATTGCCGGGAGCAGGGTAGCGTAACTCATATAACTCAGGTGGAAAGCCACGGAAGTCATGCCAGGTTTCAGGACGAATACCTGTATTGACTTCCAGAGCTTCACTTTCCCAATGTGCCGACATAACAATAATGGCAGTTGGACGTGGCAGATTCAGGCTTAAACGGTGCAATGCCGGGCCAACCTGCTCAGGATTGAGCGCGAGCATAGGGGAACCATGAGAAATAAATAAGCCGGGCAAAGTCTGTAAGTTCATAAGTCAAACCACATTAATTCAATGTTTTAATCATGCAATAAAAAGAGAAGCAAAGGCAGGGGGGATTGTTCAACAAAACGTTGCATAATCAGAACGCATCAACAGATCAGCCTGCACGGTGATAAGGATGATTATGGTTGATGCTCATGGCGCGATACAGTTGTTCAATCAGCATTACACGGACTAGCGGATGTGGCAAGGTGAGTTTAGACAGGGACCAATGCCAGGCTGCTGCTTTTCGGACTGCTTCAGAATGGCCATCTGGCCCACCAATCGCCAAGGCAATATCATGACCTTCCAGCATCCAGCCTTTCATGGTTTCAGCCAGTTTTTCCGTACTAAACTCACGGCCACCGACTTCTAGTGCAATCAGGACTTCATTCTGTTTTAAGGCATTTAAAATACTGTCACCTTCAATATTTCGGTATTTCAGAATATCGGCTTCAGAATCGTTTTTGCCCCGTTTTGCCATTGGCAATTCAACCACCTGAGTCTGTACAAAAGGCTGAATACGTTTGAAATAGTCTTCAAAGCCTGTCAGCACCCAAGCCGGCATTTTCTGGCCGATGGTTAAGATACGGATTTTCATAGAACTGGATCAATAATTAGATACTTCATTATAACGATCAAACAACACGAAGTTGAGCTAGGGAAACAAATTGAAATTGAAATCATGAATTTAATGTTGCTTTAATATCCATAATTCAAGTATCCGCTTGATAATAAAGGAATGGATAATAAGAAATGCGGACCAGTCTCATTATTAAAAGATATTGTACTTTTCTACTAATTATTCTCGGTTTAACCAGTTCAGGCATGAGCTTTGCTGCACCTGCAAATTTTTCCTCCAAACAGGCACAGCCAGAATATCTGGAACTGTTTATCAAACAGATTATCAGTGTTGATGAATACCGGAATTTTAAAAATACCAGTGAATTAAACCGGGTCTCAGCATGGCTCAAGGAACAGATGCGTCTGCTTGGCATCCCATGTCAGTTTCAAAACTATATTGTAAATAGCCTAAGTTATAGAAATGTAGTATGTCAGCTTAATACCAAAGCCAAGACCAAACTGGTCATTGGCGCGCATTATGATGTTTTTAGTGATCTGTATGGAGCAGATAACAATGCTTCCGGTGTGGCAGGGGTACTGGAAACAGCTCGATTACTGGCCTTACAAAAGTCAAAACTCAAACATAATATCGAGTTTGCTTTCTATACACTGGAGGAGCCACCATATTTCAAGACTGAACATATGGGAAGCTATCTACATGCCAAAGCTTTAAAGACCCAGAAAAAGAAAGTGAAAGGTGTCATTATTCTGGATTCTATTGGCTATTATGATGAAAATCTGGTGCAGACCTATCCGACAGGTTTGAAATGGATCTATCCACGGCATGGCAACTTCATTGCTGCGATTGGACATTTGGCATCAGCCGGTTTGACAGGAGATTACTGTTCATCCATGCAACGTTTCAAGCGTCTGGACTGTCAGCGTTTTGTCAGTCCGGCATTCGCTCAGGACATGAATTTTTCTGGTTATCTGAATTATGCCAAGTTTAACTATTCAACTATGCTGATTACAGACACAGCCCATTATCGTAATCCTTACTACAATACCGAGCAGGATACCTTAGATAAACTGGATCTGACCAAGATGGCTCAGGTCGTGAATGGTTTGGTTGATATGGTGATTCGTCTTTAAAATTATCTTCGTCTGGATACAAAAACACCCTGCCAGAGCAGGGTGTTTTTCGAAGCCTTTAGGTCTTAATGACGTGCAGCTTTAGCTTCTTCACTTGCTTTCACAATTGGTGGTTTCACCAGTGCTTTCGGCATATCGATCAAAGCCAAAGGTAAAATCTCATCAATCGATTTCACAGCTTTGATTTCTAGGCCTTCTTTTACATTCTCAGGAATTTCCGCAAGGTCGCGAACATTTTCCTGTGGAATGAACACCAGTTTGATGCCACCACGGTGCGCAGCAAGCAGTTTCTCTTTCAAGCCACCGATACGCATTGCACGGCCACTTAAGCTGGTTTCACCTGTCATCGCAATATCTGGACGAATCGCAATACCGGTGAATGCAGACACTAGGGCAGTGGTCAGAGCCAAACCTGCAGATGGACCATCTTTCGGAGTTGCGCCTTCTGGTAAATGCACGTGCACATCAGTTTCTTCGAAGCGGGAAGCTTCGATACCTAATTCAGCCGCACGGGTACGAACGACAGTCATGGCAGCGGTAATCGATTCTTTCATTACATCACCAAGTGAACCGGTGGTAATGAATTTACCTTTACCAGGTACTGCTGCAACTTCAATAGTCAGTAACTCACCACCCACTGAAGTCCAAGCCAAGCCGTTTACGCGGCCGATTTGAGCCTCTTCTTCCGCCATACCGTAGTCAAATTTGTGTGGACCTAAGTAATCTGGAAGATTACCCGCATTCACTTCAACCTGAAGATTTTTAGCTTTCTTGCTAACTGCTTCTTTCACTACCTTACGTGCAATTTTAGACACTTCACGTTCAAGGTTACGAACACCGGCTTCACGAGTATAACGACGCACAATGTCACGAATCGCTTCTTCATGCACAGTCAACTCTTTAGCACGTAAACCATTGTTCTTGATTGCTTTAGGAACAAGGTAACGGTCAGCAATGTTAACTTTCTCTTCTTCGGTATAGCCAGGCAGACGAATCACTTCCATACGGTCCAAGAGGGCTTCAGGAATATTCATGCTGTTGGCAGTACAGATGAACATCACTTCTGACAGGTCAAGGTCCAAATCAAGATAGTGATCATTGAACTTGTTGTTCTGTGATGGATCAAGCACTTCAAGCATCGCAGAAGCTGGATCACCGCGGTAGTCTTGAGCCATCTTGTCAATCTCATCGAGCAAGAACAGCGGGTTTTTCACGCCAACTTTGGTCAATGACTGCACGATCTTACCTGGCATCGCACCAATGTAGGTACGACGGTGACCACGAATTTCTGCTTCGTCACGTACACCACCTAGGGCCATACGGACAAACTCACGGCCAGTCGCTTTGGCAATCGATTCACCCAAGGAAGTTTTACCTACACCTGGAGGACCAACTAGACACAGGATTGGACCGCGTAATTTTTTCACGCGAGACTGAACCGCCAGATATTCCACAATACGGTCTTTGACATCGTCCAGACCATAGTGATCGGCATCCAGGATTTCCTGAGCTTTGTTCAGGTTAATGCTAACTTTGCTGGCTTTGTTCCATGGCGTATCTAGAATCACTTCTAGATAGTTGCGAACTACCGCAGCTTCGCTAGAGGCTGGTTGCATTGCTTTGAGTTTACGGAACTCAGATTCCGCTTTTTTACGCACATGCTCAGGCAGATCAGCTTCAGCCAGACGTTTTTCGATTTCCGCAACGTCATCTTCCGCACCGCCATTCATATCAGAAAGCTCGCGCTGAATGACTTTCATTTTTTCATTCAGGAAGTATTCACGCTGGTTTTTTTCCATCTGGCGTTTAACAGAGTCATGCAAAGTCTGTTCGATCTGCTGTTCTTCAGACTGTTGCAATAAATAAGTCATCAACTCAGTTAAATGTGCATCGAACTCGTCGTATTCCAGGAATTTCTGTTTCACTTCGATATTCAAAGGAACACGGGTCGCTACGAAGAATAACAGTTGCAACAAGTCTTCGATTTTATTCGCAGCTGCAATCAGCTCACGAGCATTACGAAGTTTTGCTTCAGCATACTGAGCGAACAGGGCACGCAGCTCCTGCAAGCGCGTAGCTTGAGTTGTTTCATCGACTGACACAGTCATTGGGCTAAGTTCATGCTCAGCAGTCAAATACTCATTTTCATCAATGATAGTTTTGAGCTTGGCACGATACAGTCCCTCAATCAGGACTTTAATACAGTTTTCATCATTTTCGTGATTCACAACTTGCACAATCTTCGCGACAGTACCGTATTGATATAAGTTGTCGTGATCAATTTCTTCTGTAAGCGAATCTTTTTGCGCAACTACAAATACTAGATTGTCACTGTTACGAGCCACATCAACTGCATTGATCGATTTTTCACGACCGACAAATAGCGCAATTTGCATGTGTGGATACACCACCACATCACGTAGCGCCAAAAGTGGTAATACACTTGGAACCTGAGGCTCTAAGGTTTCTTGATTCATAATAATTTCAGACATGGGCACTCCTAATGAGTGACAACGGTGTTGCCATGTTTTTAATAGTGATGGGTAATTTAAAAATTACAAGGGCTATAGCGACTAAATTGTATAAAAAATGACTAATTATGTGATTTTAAAGTACTTATGTATTTGGAAATACATTGTTTAACGCTTAAAACGTTGTAAAAGTGTAGGCGTAAGCAGGGCATCTAGAGGCTGGTCCCAAACTTCTCGGGTTAAAGGCTGTGGGATCAGCTGAAAGTCATGTGCTAACCCCAGACGAAAAGGACGGTGCGGTGCTGTTGCCAGCGTACGATCATAATAACCGCCCCCCATACCAATTCGGGTGCCATATTGATCACAGGCCAATAGTGGCATAACTAAAAGATCCAGTTTTGAGACATGCAGACCACGTGTAGCCATGGGTTCACGCATTCCCAACCGATGATGAGCAAAACGCTGGGAACGATATTGATTCTGGCTGATTTCTACCCATGTGAGCTGCTGGTTCATATTGCAAATATTTGGGAGATAAACCTGTTTATGATGCTTAAAGCAGTATTCAATCAGCGCCTGAGTCCGAACCTCACCGAAAGCATCCAGATAAACCCCAACAGATTTGCTTGCATGAAATTCTGGCAAAGTCCGAATCATATTCAGGATACGTTGTTGAGTCTGTTTCTGGGTAAATCGAGAGAGTTGACGGCGCTGTTTACGTAGCTGTTTGCGAAGTTCGGAAAGATTCATCGTCGTCATAAATATGGTCTTCAGGATTTTAGGGCATTGGAGTAATTAAATGCCATAACTTAAATAGAGGGTAACAACATAGCGAGTATTATAGGCATCTGTATGAATTTTTGATTAAATTTTAAAAATAATGAAACATTTATGATGAATTAATCGATCTGTGTTTAGATCTAGTCAACTTTTTAAAAGACGAAAAAAGATACGGGTATAGGACGCTAAACCAAGAAAAATGCAATAAATTTGAGGTTTAGAAAAGAAGATAAATGATGAAATATTTTGAGAAAAATAGAAGCACTCCGAGGATGCCGCTGCATGTCATTACCCTTGAACCCTAAAGTTCAAGGTGGACGAGACGCATACTTGCTGGGTTTCCCATACCGGATGGGCATACACTCTAAATATGCAGAACTCAATCCTAAGATTTAAATATCGGCTCAGGGGAATCTGACCCGCTGGCGAACATCTCAGAGTTAGACTAAGTATAAACGATAATGCTGATGTGGCAACACTATGCTGTTCGTGAACTGTAAACAGTTTAGTCGAACGACCGAAGTTTAAACAAAAAACTCGCTTATTCAGTTAGTTCTTCAACTTCTTCTAAAATAGTTTGTAACAAACGTTCGCAGTGCGCATATTGTTGCAGGGATTTATTCATCGTCAATACTTCCTGCATCAGTTCCAGTGCCACCATAATGATCAGTTTACTTGGTTCCATACGAGGGGCTTTACGGCGAAATTCATCGTATTTTTCATTGAGTAATTGCGCTGCACGTTGTAGTTCATCCTGCTGATCTGCAGTGGAGGCCAGACGGAAACTATGACCCAATACCTTTAAGTCGATTGCGATTTGTTCATTCATGATGAAGCTTCCTCAGTCACTTCAGTAGGATGGGCCAATTGCTGAATTTCCTGTGCATTTTGATCTTGGGCTGTTCCCAAAATCGCCAGACGTTGAATAATGGCTTCAACTTTAGCTTTGGCATTTTCATTCTTCTGGGTAAGACGTTCAGATTCCTGATTCAGGCGCTGAATTTCTTGCTGAGCATGACGCTGTTCCAGCAATAATTTTTCTTTCAACACACGTAATTCATTGCGTTCAGCCAGAATTTCCTGAAAACGGTTCTTTAGATCAGTACAACTTTTTTCCAGACGGCTATAACGGTCTGCCAATGCTGTAGCATCCTGGTTTAAATGCTGAAACTGGTTACGTGATTCAGTCAGTTGCTGATTGAGGTTCTGGATTTCTTGTTGTTTTTGCGCAATAAAGCTATTTTTTTGTTCAATTTGAGTTTCATGTTGCACGCTTGAAGCCTCTTGCTTCTCACGTAAACTGGTATTCTCACTTTCAAGTTGTGCAAGTCGCGTTTTTAAAACGCCAATATGCACTTGTAGACGCTGTAATTCTTCTAACATATCGAGGTCGCACAGTGTTGCAAACAAAGGTAATATATAAAGCAGTATAGAGATTGGATAAACGAATGCAAGACGATATTTCAGGTTGGTCAGAATGGTACCGCAATTTTTCTTCAATTGAAGAAATTTCTAGCCCAAGCGAACTGCATGGTTTGCTTACCGGAATTGTCTGTGTCACTCAGGCACCTTCAAGTGATGAATGGATACAGATTTTAGAAACGCTAGATGTCCCTGAACTGGATCCTGAAGCATTAGAATTGTTAACGGGTGAGGCAGAAGACATATTTCATGCGCTGTCTGAAGATGAACTGGATTATCTGCCATTACTACCAGATGATGAGCATAGCTTGGCAGAACGCGTTCAGGCTCTGGCTGACTGGTGTGCAGGCGTGGTGCTTGGATTTGGTCTGGCTTCAGGCCATATCCGTAATGATGAGATGGAACTGATTGAACATTTACAAGATGTTGCAGCAGTCGAGTTTGAAGATTCTGATAACGATGCCGAAGGCGAAGAAAGCTATCAGGAGCTGTATGAGTTTGTTCGTCTGATTCCGGTAAGCCTGTCCGTTGGCCGCAAGAAAGTAGAGGTTGAAGAAACACCTTTATTGCAGAAATTCACGCAAAAAGCACCAGCTCCAGCTTCTGCAACTGAAGCGCAATCTGTAGTTGAAATTTTCTCGCCGAAACGTCCGAGTTAAGTTCAAGCGGTTCTAGACACAAATTAAAAACGGTTCTGAAACCGGCATATTTTTTGCTGAGTCTTCTCATGAAGATGATAGTAAATTGATCTTACCCGTTTTCAGAACCAAATTTTAAATAACAGTAGCAATTGATAAGAAGTAAGGTGTAATGAAGAAACTGACTCAAGCCGATTTTCAGGAACGTCGTGACATCCTCGCAGGGGAAATGGGATTACGTAGTATCGCGATTATTGCCACCAGCCCGGTTGCCCTGCGTAATCGTGATGCAGATTATAAATACCGCGCGGACAGCAGTTTCTTTTACCTGACCGGATTTGCTGAGCCTGAAGCAGTTGCAGTCATTGAAACTTTTGATACTGAAGAAGAAGGCTATACCTATAGTCTGTTCTGCCGTGAACGTGATCGTGAAATGGAAATCTGGAACGGCTACCGTGCCGGAGTAGATGGCGCCGTTGACGATTATGAAGCGGACGAAGCCTATGCGATTGATCTGCTAGATGAGGAAATCCTCACCAAGCTTCAGAACAAAGACAAGCTCTTCTACCGGATTGGGCACAATGCCGAATTTGATGCACGTGTAGCCAAATGGGTCGCAACAGCCAGTGGTGAAAGCCGCCGTGGTACTTCTGCACCGGCACAGATCATGCAGCTGGATCGTATCGTTGATGAAATGCGTCTGCATAAAGATGAAAATGAAATTGAACTGATGCAGCTTGCATCAGATATTTCTGCAGAAGCGCATACACTGGCTATGCAGAAAGTTCGTCCAGGCATGATGGAATATGCTTTAGAAGCAGAATTAAATTATGTTTTTGGTAAAAATGGCTGTGTACCATCGTACAACAGTATTGTTGGTGGCGGTAAAAATGCCTGTATTCTGCATTATGTAGAGAATGACAAAGAACTGAAAGATGGTGATCTGGTTCTGATTGATGCTGCCTGTGAATATCAGTTTTATGCTTCGGACATTACCCGTACTTTCCCGGTGAATGGTAAATTCAGTCCGGAACAAAAAGCTTTATATAATGTCGTACTGGATGCACAGATTGCTGCCATCAATGCAGTTCAAATCGGGAACTCTTATAAAGAGCCGCATAATGTGGCGGTTCGCATTCTGGTTCAAGGTTTACTTGATCTGGGGATTATGCAGGGAGATCTTGAAGAAATTATCCAGACGGAAAGTTTCCGCCAGTTCTATATGCACGGTACTGGACATTGGCTGGGTATGGATGTACATGATGTAGGTACTTATAAAGCCAACGGTGAATGGCGTGCATATGAAGAAGGTATGGTCGTGACAGTTGAGCCGGGTCTTTATATTGCGCCAGATGATGAAACTGTAGATGTTAAATGGCGTGGTATCGGAATCCGGATTGAAGATGATGTGGTTGCTACCAAAAATGGCCCACTAGTGCTAACTGCAAAAGTTGTGAAAACCGTGGAAGATATTGAAGCCTTAATGGCCAAAGCCCATGCTGCTTAAATAAAAGATATAAAAAAGCCGGTGATCTCACCGGCTTTTTTATATAGTAGAAAGTTAAAAATGTATTCGTGAATGATAGTAATTTTTTAATTTATTGATATTAAAATGAATATTTATAAAATTTTAAGAAAAAATGGATTAATTTCTTAGGCAATAAGTTATCCAATGGCTACATAAAATAAAGATACTATCGAGAAACATGCAAGACTTTTACTTACGTTAATCGCGACTTATTCAAATAAAATTAACTTTGTTAAAATTGAGAATTATAAGATGACAGGAATTCAACACAGCAATTGAGTTTTTAGCATCAAAGCAACATATTAATTCCGATTTCATTCTCATACTTGACCTGTTCCTTAAATAAACTCAAAGAAGAGCAGGAGAAAAATGATGAGACTAAATACGCTTGACTGGATTGCTTATGCTTTAGCGATTATTGGTGGCATCAACTGGGGTCTGGTTGGTGCGTTTAACTTTGATTTAGTCGCTGCCATCTTTGGTGAAATGAGTGCACTATCTCGAATTATTTACGTATTGGTTGGTTTGTCTGCCTTGTATCTGATCTATACTGGTACAAAATTGGGTCGACGTGATGTACATCATGAGTCTCAAGCTCGAGTAGTACGTTAACTGACTAAAAGTTAATTGAAGTCATTTATATTTTTTTAATTAACTGATTTCTATAACAGATTAGTTAATCTAAAAGATATAAAGGACATTTAACAGAAACGGAGCTTAAGCTCCGTTTTTAGTATTTAAATTTTTGATAATGCCTAAAGAGATCAAAAAATCTCTATAAGTTTTTTCTATCGACCGGATAAAAATACCTAAAGAAGTTAAATGGTTCTTTGCCTAATTTAATTAACCTTTTTTCTAAAACTAGATACGTAATAGAGCCTGCCAAGATCGAAGAGGTAATCAGTATAGAGCTAAATAGGTAAGGGGGCAGAGTAAAACTTGAAGTGCGACATAAACCACCTAATTAATTTAAAGGG
>ERZ1023241.127-NODE-127-length-24950-cov-25.112432_pt1 | contig 24950 bp, 20 predicted proteins | sample MGYA00380455_ERZ1023241 | MGnify/ENA primary metagenome ERZ1023241 (study PRJEB33173, sample SAMEA4830304) | metagenome | study: EMG produced TPA metagenomics assembly of the PRJEB25223 data set...
CCACGACAACCGGAATCACAATCCGGGGCTCTACCAACTGAGCTACATCCACCATTGCCTTGGTTCTTAAATATCAAGCCACCAAAAATGGCGCGCCTGACAGGATTCGAACCTGTGACCATCCGCTTAGAAGGCGGATGCTCTATCCAACTGAGCTACAAGCGCTTTACTGATGATTTTCACCATCCGCCTTGAAGAATTGGTCGGAGCAGTAGGATTCGAACCTACGACCCCCTGGTCCCAAACCAGGTGCACTACCAGGCTGTGCTATGCTCCGATTCATCTCAGCTTTCGTATCAAGCTTATCGCTTGGTACGGTGTGCATTCTAGGCGTGACGCCATAAGACGTCAACACCTATATTTAAAAAAAATCAAAAAAAACACTTCAAGCGTTTATTTATCAAGCATTTCAGACATTTTTTATACAAAATCTTAGCGTTTCAAACTAGCACTAAAATCCAGCATACGATCCAAAGGTAATTTAGCTCGCTGAGCTAAGGCAGGCTCAACATGAATCTCCTGATCACGATGTTGCAGAACATGCAAAATTCCCTCAAGTTCATTCATGGCCATCCAAGGACAGTGTGCACATGAACGACAGGTTGCTCCTTCTCCAGCGGTTGGAGCTTCAATCAGAATCTTATCTGGTACAGCCTGCTGCATTTTATAGAAAATACCGCGATCCGTTGCCACGATCAAACGCTGATGTGGCAAGGTTTGAGCTGCCTTGATTAACTGAGAAGTACTTCCAACTGCATCAGCAATTTCTACCACAGACATCGGTGATTCTGGATGAACCAGCACTGCCGCATCAGGATATAAGGCTTTCATATTGGCAATTCCGCGCGAACGGAATTCTTCATGAACAATACAAGCACCATCCCAAAGCAGCATGTCAGCACCAGTTTTATTCTGAATATAACGCCCCAGATGCTGATCCGGTGCCCAGATAATTTTCTCGCCCAAACTATCGAGGTGTTCAATAATCTCAACTGCACAACTTGAAGTCACGACCCAGTCAGCGCGGGCTTTAACCGCAGCCGAAGTATTGGCATAAACGACTACAGTATGATCAGGATGCGCATCACAGAATTTGGTAAATTCCTCTACCGGACAGCCCAAATCCAGTGAACAGGTTGCTTCAAGAGTTGGCATAAGGACGGTTTTTTCTGGTGAAAGTATTTTTGAGGTTTCACCCATGAACTTAACCCCGGCCACCACCAAGGTCGACGCAGGATGGTCACGCCCAAAACGTGCCATTTCCAATGAATCGGAGACACAGCCACCAGTTAGTTCCGCTAGTTCTTGTACTTCAGGATCACAATAATAATGCGCAACTAGCACTGCATTCTGCTTTTCCAGTTCAGCTTGAATCTGTGCGAATTTTTCCTGTTTGACCTGTGCACTGATCTGATGCTCTTTGGGTTCTCCTAAACGATCTAAATGCGCCTGTACAATCGATTTGGCTTCATTGGCTATTAATTTGGTCGCATTATTCATAACAACTCTTACTCTACCCTCATGGTTCATTATTCAATGAACCTTTCACCCTACATCCCGGTCATCTCCAGCAAAATGCTTTTTTGACCAGTCATTAAAAATCATAAGATATAAAAAAAGCCCCACAACGGAGGCTTTAGAAACAGTCTGAATTATGAACGATAATCAGCATTGATCTTCACATAATCATAGGACAGGTCACAGGTATAGACTGTATCTTTTGCTTCACCACGTCCAAGATCAACACGAATCGTCATTTCAGCTTGTGCCATCACACGTGCACCTGCCTCTTCGGTATAGTCTGCTGCTGCACCACCATCCTTGCAGATTTGTACATCATCTAACCAAACCTGAATTTTTGCAACGTCTAAATTTGCCACACCTGCATAACCGATTGCAGCCAGAATACGCCCCCAGTTTGGATCAGAAGCAAAGATCGCAGTTTTCACCAATGGAGAATGCGCGATGCTATAGGCCACGTCACAGCACTCCTGAGTATTGGCGCCACCTTCTACAGCCACAGTAATAAACTTGGTTGCGCCTTCACCATCACGCACAATCAGTTGTGCAAGACGTTTCATGGTACGCATTAATACTTCAAGCACAGCTGCATAACGCGGATCTTCAACTGATGAAATTTCTGTTCCACCGGCCTGACCTGTAGCAATGAAAATACAAGAGTCATTGGTTGAGGTATCCCCATCAATGGTAATGCGGTTGAATGACTGATTCACTGTCTCAGATAAAAGCTGTTGAAGCAGTTCACGGCTGATTGGTACATCAGTCGCCACATAGCCCAGCATAGTGGCCATATTTGGGCGAATCATGCCGGCGCCTTTGGAAATCCCGGTCATGGTATAGGTGACACCATCTAGCTCAAACTGTTCAGATGCACCTTTCGGCGTAGTATCTGTAGTCATGATACCGGTTGCCGCATCAACCCAGGCATCATCACGCAATGAGTCTAATGCAGGCTGTAAACCACTGAGCAGACGCTCCATTGGTAATTGTTCGCCAATCACCCCTGTTGAAAATGGCAATACTTCTTCAGCTTTCACGCCTGCAAGTTCAGCCAGTCTGGCACAAGTGGCTTCAGCATTTGCCATACCTGTTGGACCAGTACCAGCATTGGCATTACCAGTATTGATGACTAGGTAACGTGGATTACCTGCCACCAGATGTGCTTTAGAAACATGTACAGGGGCAGCACAAAAAGCATTCTGGGTAAATACACCTGCAACATTGGAGCCTTCAGCCAGTTCAAATATCACCAGGTCACGTCGGTTCTGATAGCGCACATACGCTTCTGCCGAACCAATTCTCACCCCTTTTACCACATGCATCTGTGGCATAGATACGTCACCAACTGCCATTTTTAAATGTCCAATATTGAAGTTTCATAAAAATACAGCTTAGTTGATCTTCATTAAAAAATCGAGCCAAAGCCAGATGAACACTCACTTTTCTTATGGTTTTTCACAATAAAAAACCAGTCATAGTGACTGGTTTTATTAAACTGGATCAAACTTAGTTTTTAGCCAGCTGGGTTGATTCACTCAATAAAGCCTGTTTCGCCTGTTGCTGACTTGCCGCAGAAAGCGCAGGGTTAGAAGCAACAATACGGTCTGCATTGGCTGCATTGGCTGCTGCAATCGCTGCAGTTTGCAAAACGATTGGACGGTTTGAATTATTAAAGGTATAGCGAATGCCGGTACGCGGACTTGCAATGGTCACCTGACCATCTGTACCCGTCTGAACCTGAGCCGTAGTTGGACCAATGGCCTGCTGAACTTTAGCAGGTGTCGTTGTTGCTGTTTCTGCAAAACTTAAAGTCGGGATTGCCAAAGCAGCAACCATCATCGTTTTTAATACTTTTGTCATTGTTTCTTCCACTTTGCGGTGTTCAATCTGCCATTAAATACCATTTAATCCGGCACAGTGCAAACAGTATTCACAAGCTGAAAAGCCCATATACATAAAAAGATCAGGGCTAAATAGCCCTGATCTTTTTATAGTTTAGAAACTTAGCAGAAATTAGATCTTGCCATGACACTGTTTGTATTTCAGACCTGAACCACATGGACAGGGTGCATTGCGACTTGCCGGTGCTTCAAAGACTGATGCAACCGGATTAGCCTGCGCATTCTGTTCAATGGTGATTTCATCTTCTTCAGCCAGTAATCCATCAAATTCCTGATGAGATAACTGCAAACGCATCGCTTCAGCCTGTGCCTGCTGCTGTGCTTCCATTTCAGCCAGTTCTTCAGGTGTTGGTACATGAATACGTGACAGATCAGTAATGACGTCAGATTTAATCACGCCCAGCATATTTACAAACAGGTTGTAGGCTTCTTTTTTGTATTCCTGCTCTGGGTTTTTCTGTGCATAACCGCGTAAATGAATACCCTGACGCAGGTAATCCATCGCAGCCAGATGCTCTTTCCAGTGACGGTCCAGAGAGTTCAACATGAAATGACGTTCGAGTGATGCTGCAGATTCAGCACCCATTTGTTCACGACGTGAACGGTAACGGTTTACCACTTCTTCAGTAATTCGTTCAACCAGTGCTTCTTCATCTAAACGACGATCCTGCTCTAACCATTGTGCGACTGGCAGATCAATCGACAAATCTTCACGTAGTGCAAGTTCCAAACCTTCAATATCCCACTGGTCATGAATCGACTCAGGTGGAATGTAGTTGGCGATCATGCCCTGCATCACTTCACGGATCATCTCTTCGATATAATCCTGCAATGAGCTTTCAGCCAGAATTTCATCACGCTGACTATAGATGATTTTACGCTGTTCGTTATTCACATCATCGTATTTCAACAGGTTCTTACGAATGTCGAAGTTACGTGCTTCTACTTTGCGTTGTGCATTTTCGATTGAGCGTGACACCATTTTGTGTTCAATCGCTTCATCTTCTTTTAAGCCCATTGCACGCATCATGGCAACCACACGGTCACCCGCAAAGATACGCATCAAGTCATCTTCAAGAGACAGGTAGAAGCGCGATACACCCGGGTCACCCTGACGGCCCGCACGACCACGCAACTGGTTATCGATACGGCGAGATTCATGACGCTCAGAACCGATAATATGCAAACCACCAGAAGCAAGAACTGCTTCATGATTCGCTTCCCATTCTGCTTTCAGGCGTGCTTCATCTTCAGGGTTTGGGTTTTCAATTTTGGCCAGTAGCGCTTTCCAGTTACCACCCAGCAAAATATCGGTACCACGACCGGCCATGTTAGTTGCAATCGTTACAGCACGCGGTGCACCCGCTTGGGCAATAATATCTGCTTCACGCTCATGCTGTTTGGCATTCAGGACTTCATGTTCAATACCAGCTTCTTTAAGCTTGTCAGAAAGAATTTCCGACGCTTCAATAGTGGCCGTACCAATCAGAATTGGCGCAACACCAGCTTCATGAACACGCTGGATTTCCTGAATAATCGCGTTGTATTTTCCTTTACGATTCAGGTAGATCAAATCGTTCTGGTCATTACGGATCATTGGACGGTGGGTTGGAATGATTACCACATCCAGACCATAGATCTCTTTCATTTCCGCAGCCTCAGTATCTGCAGTACCGGTCATACCGGATAATTTTTTATACAGACGGAAATAGTTCTGGAATGTTGTGGTTGCAAGGGTTTGGTTTTCCGGCTGAATTTCCAGACCTTCTTTTGCTTCAACTGCCTGGTGCAAACCTTCAGACCAGCGACGACCTGGCATGGTACGACCGGTGTTCTCATCGACGATGATCACTTCACCTTCATGGATGATGTAATGCACGTTACGTTGATATAAATAGTGCGCACGAATCGCAGCCGTCACATGATGCAGCAAATTCAGATTAGAAGCTGAATACAGGCTTTCACCTTCAGCCAGCAAGCCCATTGCAATCAATTCACTTTCAATGGTTTCAAAACCGGTTTCTGTAATTTCAACAGAGCGCTGTTTTTCATCAATCCAGAAATGACCGCCATCCGGTACTTTTTCTTCTTTCTGTGCTTTTAACTTCGGTGGAATGCTGTTGATCGCTGCATAAAGCTGGGAGGAGTCTTCACTTTGACCAGAGATAATCAGTGGTGTACGCGCTTCATCGATCAGGATCGAATCGACCTCATCGATAATGGCATAAGTCAGACCACGCTGTTTTTTCTCAGCCAGCGAGAACACCATATTGTCACGAAGATAATCAAAACCGAATTCGTTATTGGTACCGTAAGTGATATCTGCTTTATAGGCTTCAGATTTTTCTATCGGGTTCTGCATGGAATAGATAATCCCAATGCTTAAACCCAAGAATTCGAACAATGGACGGTTTAACTCGGCATCACGTTGTGCCAAATAGTCGTTCACCGTGATGACATGGACACCCTGCCCGCTCAATGCATTAAGATAACAGGCCAGCGTTCCCATCAGGGTTTTACCTTCACCGGTACGCATCTCGGCAATCTTGCCTTCATGCAGGGTAATACCACCAATCAACTGTACGTCATAGTGACGCATTCCCATGACACGTTTTGCAGCTTCACGACAGACTGCGAATGCTTCAGGAAGTAACTTATCTAGGCTTTCACCCTTATTATATCGTTGTTTGAATTCTTCAGTTTTTGCAGATAAGTCTGCATCGCTTAGGGCTGATATCGTCGGCTCGAGCGCATTAATCTTGTCTACGATTTTACGCATGCGTTTGAGTTCGCGCTCATTTTTGGTACCGAAGATTCCTCCGATCAGACTTGCCAACATGAATAGACTCTCTAAATCTTGCTTGTCAAATAAATATGTTCTTAGTCGTTATTATGGTGCTAGAAATTTGAACTACAAGGGTTTTGCCAGAAAACCAATGAAAAAAACTCATCCTTCGTCCTAGCCCTGAGACCTAAGGCAAGGTAATGTAGCAAATTTTACCCATGCAATATAGTTAATTAGACGACTGATTTGTCTGATTCTGAATCAATAGCCTACTTCTTTATTCGGTTTATTCATAAGAAATTCTAAAAACACTATTTTAAATCATAAAAAAATTGGTTCATATTTATTCTCATCGACACATTACAAGATCAATTGAGGCAAGAAAAATGAGTTTACGTTTAGGCGATACCGCACCGAATTTTGAACAGCAATCTAGCGAAGGCTTAATTAATTTTTATGACTTTCTAGGCGATAGCTGGGGCATTTTATTTTCACATCCAGCCGATTACACCCCTGTATGCACCACTGAACTGGGCTTTACCGCAAAGTTAAAAGATGAATTTGAAAAGCGTGGCGTGAAAGCAATTGCCCTTTCTGTTGATGATGTTGAATCCCATCACGGTTGGATCAAAGACATCAATGAAACTCAAGGTACTACCGTTAACTTCCCGATCATTGCCGATCAGGACCGTAAAGTATCTGAGCTGTATGACTTCATTCACCCGAACGCGAGTGAAACCCTGACTGTACGTTCTCTGGTGGTCATTGATCCAAACAAGAAAGTGCGTCTAATTATTACCTACCCTGCATCAACAGGCCGTAATTTCCATGAAGTATTACGTGTAGTCGACTCTCTACAATTAACTGACAACCATAAAGTAGCAACCCCGGCTAACTGGCAACATGGCGATGATGTAGTGATTATGCCTTCATTAAAAGATGAGGAAGAAATCAAACAACGCTTCCCTAAAGGTTATAAAGCAGTAACTCCTTATTTACGTCTTACGCCACAGCCTGAGCGAAGATAAGCGAAGCACTGCTTCGCCCGAGCGCAAGAGCCATAGCTATGCTATGGCTGGTAAGGAATTAAAAGGACTCCTTTTTAATTTTGCGCAAGGCAAGCGTAGCGCGCAGTTTCCATAGTACTGCCCTTGCGCAAGACGAGAAGCTATGCTTCGAGTGATAACACCGAAACCGCTGCTTTTCAGTTTTGCGCAAAGCAAACGAAGTGCGCAGTATTTGAAGCACTGCCTTAGTTTGTCGCAAGACAAGCGAAGCGCGTAGTTGCCAAAACACCGCTTTGCTTCGAGTGACGAATTAAAAACACTGCTTTTCATCAGTTTTGCGAAAGATAACCAAAGAACATAGTTTTCAATCACAATATTCTAAATAGAAGGTAAATCATTCAAAAAATCGGTAAATAACTCTCCACCATGAAAATGAAGATTGTCATGCATCAACCATCATTTTCATGTTTAGTTTGATACCCACAGACGAGCCGGGTTTTCGAACTTTTCCCATCAAGCCTGTCTTCGGACAGGCTTTTTTTTGAAAAAGCCGATATGCTGTTGAAGAGAATGATTAAAAAGGTGAGTTAGGTTGCAATGAAAAATAATTATGTACTTCTTCTGGTTTCCACACTTGTTTTATCTGGCTGCACTCCAGCGCTGCCTGAACAAGAACGTCCAATACATTGGGGACAGCAACTGCATGAAGAACATAATTTTTATCAGATTAGCGATGAACTTTACCGAAGTGAACAGCCAAGCGATGAACTGACGCCTTTATTAAAACAATATGCCATTAATGTGGTGATCAACCTGCGTTCACGCGACAAAGATACGGATGTTTTGTCAAATGAAGACCTCGAGCTTAAACATGTCCCCATTCATATCTAGGCTATGAATCGCGAGGATTTACTAAACGTAATGCAGTTGATTCAACAGGCACGGCAAAATAATGAAAAAATACTTTTACACTGTTATCACGGTTCAGACCGTACCGGTGCCAGTGTGGCCATATACCGGATTATTTTTCAGAACTGGCGCATTGAAGATGCAGTACAGGAAATGAAGCATGGCGGTTATGGCTTTCATTCCATTTGGCGCAATATTGAAAAATTATTTACCCCTGAAAATGTAAAATGGATTCGCGAGCAACTCGCGAATCCATCTACAGAAACTTCGGTTAAGTAAGAGAATTAACGCTTATCTAGCGGCACCCAGTCATTCACCCAAGCTGATTTCATATTCAGGCTGGCATCAGACGCGATTTTCTTACGCAGTGCATCTGCTGTTTCACGGTCTTTAGATGGACCAACCATGATACGCACACCTTTAGATGTCTGGCTCTTAGTGACCTTGTAGCCTTTGGCACGCAATTTGGCGGCAATAGCATCAGCATTGGCTTCATTAGCAGCCAATGCCACCTGCACCATCCACTGCTTATCACTTTCACCTTCAAGGAGTTTACGAGCTTTTTCAGCTTCAGCCTTTTTCTTGGCCTCTTCTGCTTTATGCTTCTCTTCAGCTTTGCGCTTTTCTTCTGCCTTACGTTTTTCCTCAGCAGCTTTATGCTCAGCTTCTTTTTTCTTTTCAGCCGCTTTGTGCTCTTCCTCGGCCTTACGTTTTGCTTCAGCTGCCTTATGCGCTTCTTCAGCTTTACGTTTCTCTTCTAGCTTGCGTTTTTCTTCCGCAGCCTTCTGCTCTGCCTGTTTCTTGGCAGTATCAGCTGAAGTTTGGGCTTTTTGCTGCTCAAGCTTCTGCTGTTCTAACTTTTTTTGTGCAGCCGCCTTGTCTTCAGCCAGACGTTTTTGCTTCGTCTGTTCATCTTCTGCCAGCTCAGGCGGAATATTGTCTGAACTTTGCTGTCCCATACGATGGGCATTCAAAGCGGCATATTCTTCAGCCGCACGACGTGCCGCATCTGCCTCAGCCTGCTGCTGCATGGCTAAAAATTCGGCTGCACGGGCTTCCTGTTCAGCTACTGCTTTTTCGCGGTCACGACGCTGCTGTTCCAGCAGACGTTTTTCTGTTTCCACATCGACTGTTAAAGAACCTAATGAATTATTGACTGTATCTTTTGATTCTACTTCTGCAGCCAATGCTGGGTTTTGCTGACGATCCTGATGAATTTCATTTTGGCCTTTCAGGAGTAATGCTGCCAATAAAACACCACCACCTAGTAAAACAACGCCACCCATCCAGCGTTGTTTGTTATTCATTGACATTCTTCCAAATACTCCCATACCGCTTCTAAGGTATGAAATGATCCACATACCAAAATCAGCTGATTATTCTCTATTTCATCCAGCGCTGATTTAAAAGCTAATTTTACATTGTCAAATTGTTCTATCAATTCACCTTGCAATGCATCAGTCAAAAGTGTGACCTCTGCCGCACGTGGTACAGATAATGGTGCAATTTTCCACAAATGAACAGTGTCTTTCAACAACTTGACGACAGAATTTATATCTTTATCTGCCAGCATGGAAAATACACAAATGACTTCTTTATATTTCTTATTGTAATTTAAATAATTGCGTAATTGTTTTAACAGGAACTCTACCCCATGCGGGTTATGTCCGGCATCAAAAATTACAGTCTTATTCTGAATTTCTCGGACTTCAAAACGCCCCGGCAATTTAGCTGCCTGAACTCCTTCCGCAATCGCTGTCTGGTTGACTTCCAGACCACTTAGCAAGATCGCTGCAACTGCTGTCGAAATATTATCCAGCGCCAGTGAACCTGTCGGCAATTTTAAAGTCGTACCTGACGATGCAAAGGCCCAGGTTTTGCCATCTTCAAAGGCTTCATAGAAATAATCACGGTTAACTGCATATAACGGCGCATTGCATTCAGCAGCTTTATCCAGAATGGCTTGCGGAATATCTTGCTGACCACCAAATATAACAGGAATATTCGGACGGATAATACCAGCTTTTTCAAAAGCAATTTTTTCAATGGTATCACCGAGCCAGTCGGTATGATCCAGTCCGATATTGGTGATGACTGCAACATCCGGATTAACCACATTCACGACATCCAGACGGCCACCCAATCCGACTTCCAGCACCCACACATCACACAGTTCATGTTTAAAAATCACAAATGCAGCAAGTGTGGTTGCTTCAAAGAATGACAGGCTTAAATCGCATTCGCGACGTGCCCGATTGACTTCAACAAAAGCATCAATCAGCAACTGGTCTTCGACTTCAACCCCACGTAATTTCACCCGTTCATTAAAACGATATACATGAGGAGACTGATACAGTCCGACCTTAAAACCCTGAGCATTGATAATGGCAGCCAGAGTCGTGGTCGTTGAACCTTTACCATTGGTTCCGGCAACCGTCAGGACTTTAGCCTCCGGATTGATCACCCCCAGCTTTTCAGCCACAGGAATGACACGTTCCAGACCTAAATCAATCCCCGTAACGTGAACATGGCTCCAATAATCGAGCCATGTATCAAGTGAATCAGTTGCTAATGGTGCTGTGTTCAAGGCAGGTTCATCAATTTCGTGATAATACGATAAACTGTATCACGTAATGCATGACGGTGAACAATCTGATCGATTACACCATGATCAAGCAAATATTCAGCACGCTGGAACGGTTCGTCCAGTTTTTCACGTACAGTTTGTTCGATCACACGTTTACCCGCAAAGCCGATCATGGCTTTCGGTTCAGCCAGATGTATATCACCCAGCATGGCTAAAGATGCAGTTACACCGCCGTAGACCGGATGGGTCAATACCACCACATAAGGCAGACCAGCTTCTTTCAAACGCTGAATCGCTGCTGAAGTACGTGCCATTTGCATCAAAGACAGCATGCCTTCCTGCATACGCGCGCCACCAGAAGCTGCAAAACAGATCAGGGGCTGATGCGTTTCAATCGCACGCTCTGCTGCCTGCACAAAACGGTCACCCACTACGGTGCCCATAGAGCCGCCCATGAAGTCGAACTCAAATGCGGTTGCAATCATTGGCACGCCTTTCAGCAGACCTTGCATCACGATCAGTGCTTCAGTTTCACCTGTTTTCTTTTGTGCTTCCGACATACGCTCTGGATAAGCTTTGCTGTCGACAAATTTCAGTGGATCTTTGGCAGTAAATTCCTGACCCATTTCAGTCTGTACCTGATCAAAGAACCAGTTCAGACGGTCACGTGCTTTCATTTTCAGATGTTCATCGCATTGCGGACAAACATAAGCATTAAATGACATTGCAGTACGTGTCACCAAAGCATGACATTCAGGGCACTCAATCGTTGGCTCTGTGAATGTCGCTTTTAAGGTAGTTTGCTCATCAGGTACATGAATGCCCGGAACAATACGCTCCGTCCATGGGGTCGATGGGCTCAGAATTTTACCTGATTTCACTTGTTGACTCATACTATAACTCATCGAGCGCTGCTCGAAGCTCCTTGACTTTATTCACCGTCGCAATAACGGCTTGTTCTGGCGCGAGGGTTGCAAACTGTTTTACAAATGCACTTCCCACAATAACTGCATCGGCAGCAACACCCATCGCTTTCGCAGATGCAGCATCACTGATACCAAAACCCACGCCTACAGGAACATCTGTCTCTGCCTTAATTTTCTGAATACGTGCAGCTGCTTCAGATACATCTAATGTTGCAGCACCCGTCACACCTTTCAACGACACATAGTAAATAAAGCCACTGGCCTGTTTCACTACATGCTGAATACGCTCATCAGTTGAGGTCGGAGCCAACAGGAAAATCTGATCCATTTCATATTTTTCCAGAACCTGCCCCAGATCTTGAGCTTCTTCAGGAGGAAGATCGACCAGAAGCACGCCGTCGACACCGCATTCATAGGCATAAGCCACAAACTTTTCATAGCCAATGACTTCAACCGGATTGAGATAACCCATGAGTACTACTGGTGTTTCTCGGTCTTTCAAGCGAAATTCTTTCACCATGTGCAGGGCATCCAAGGTATTAGTGCCACCGGCCAGCGCGCGTTCAGCGGCCAGAGCAATCACCGGACCATCTGCCATTGGATCTGAGAAAGGAAGACCCAGTTCAATCACGTCGACGCCAGCGTCCACCATCTGGTGCAGCAAAGGTACGGTTACCTCTGGATGCGGGTCACCAGCCATAACATAAGAAACTAAAGCTTTACGCTGTTGAGATTTAAGTTGTCCAAATCGTGTGGCTAAACGTGACATAGGGCTGAGCTTTCCTTAAGGTGTTTCAAACTTGAGACATTGACTATGTAGAAATACAAGACATCGCATTGTAACGCTATTTTTTGTACATTGAACAGTGTGCAACATCGACCTCTGGCATTTCATTTCCTGTGCGAGGATTTCAGAACAACCCGAAGGGATCTATTTACGATTATTTTGATTTTTTTCTCAATGATCAAAGATGCCTAATTTTGGCATTCCCTAAAATGTTGAATATTTAGATAAACTTATTTTTATCATGGAAAAATTAATAAAAATGCAGATGTTAGCGCATTCATTTAAAGTTTTCTGAAATTGCAAAACCTGTTTTATACTAGCCCCATTCTCTTATTTTTTTTACCTCCTATGCAGACTGACTCTGAAGGTACAGTGCAGGCACGCGCCATTGCACTGTTGCCGCTTATTGTATTTTTAACCATCTTTTTAGGTAGCGGGATCTATCATTCTCTGATCGGAACTGAATTTGCGTTTTATCAGATTAAAGCACCTGTTGCCGCCCTGCCCGCGATTATCTTGGCTGCATTAGTGTATCGCGGCAAACTCAACCAAGGTATTGAAGAATTTCTGAAAGGTGCCAGCCATCCCAACCTGATTCTGATGTTCATGGTGTTTATGCTAGCCGGTGCTTTTGCTAGTGTCAGCAGTGCGATTGGTAGTGTTGATGCTACTGTACAAATGGGCCTGTCCGTTATTCCTCCGAGTTTTGTCTTACCGATGCTGTTTGTGATTTCGGCATTTATTGCGACGGCGATGGGTACCTCTATGGGAACCATTGCCGCCTGTGCACCGATTGCCTTTGGCTTTGCACAAGTGACCGAGATTCCGGTGGTTTATGCGATCGGCGCCGTGGTCGGTGGGGCAATGTTCGGTGATAACCTATCGATGATTTCGGATACTACCATTGCTGCAACCAGCAGCCAGAAAGTGCAGTTACGTGACAAATTCAGAGTCAATGTCTGGATTGCTGTGCCGGCTTCTATCGTCACGATTTTGATCTATATCTTCAATACTGGTAGTTCTAGTCCAGTCGAATACAAGGACTTTAACTGGATTCTAGTCCTGCCTTATATTGCGGTCTTTTTACTGGCTTTTAGCCGTCTGCATGTTCTGGCGGTTTTAACCATCGGTGTCGTGTTATCGGGTTTATTCGGGCTATTTGCTACGGCAGATTTCAATATCCTCAAGCTGAACACTTCCATTTATGATGGCTTTGTCGGCATGTTTGAAGTGGCATTGTTATCCATGTTCCTGGGTGGCCTGTCTGCGATCATGCAACGTGAAGGTGGTTTACGCTGGCTGATCGAACGCATCTACGCGCTGACCCGCTTATTTAAAGTGGGCCGTCAGCGGGCCGGTGAAATCGGGATCAGTTTCTTGGTCGTATTTTCGAATCTGTTTGTGGCAAATAATACTATCGCGATTATTCTGGCTGGTGATATGGCCCGTGAAGTGGCGAAAGAATATGGGGTTGATCCGAAACGTGCCGCCGCCCTGATGGATATTTTCTCCTGTGTGGTACAGGGGCTGATCCCTTATGGCGCACAATTATTACTGGCCTGTTCGATTGCCAAACTTTCTCCAGTCGAGCTAATCGGGGGCGTGTATTACTGCTGGATTCTGGCAATATTTGCGGTGATCGCAATTACTTTCCGATATCCTAAATTAAAAACAGCTTAAATTAAGTCATGAGATAAAGCGGCCAATGATGGCCGTTTTTTTATGCCTGATCCTGTTTTAATTGTTTTCTATATTGCAATAAAGTCCGGCCTGTTGCTGCCTTATAAGCGCGGGCTAAAGCGGACTGGTCAGAATAATCCAGTTGTTGGGCGATTTCGGTCAGGCTTAGGGGCTGATGCAATAAGCTTTCACAACGCCTGATCCTTTCCTGTTCCAACAATTTTTTAAAAGAACTACCTTGCTCATTTAGCTGACGCTGCAAGGTTCGAGTCGATACAAACAGTTGCTCGGCCAGCTGTTCAATTTTAATCGCCTGTTGTCTGCTTCTTAGATGCTCCGCAACCACTTTTTGAGCCTGAGTCAAAATACTTTCTACAGGTGGTTTGGCTGCAATCGCTTCTTCAGCTTGACGAATCAATAACTGTAATAACATTGGATCGGCCTGTTCCGATTTCAGGTTCAGTCCCTGTATATCCAGTTCAAAGCCATAATCCTGCTGTGAAAACTGCACTTCCGCAGCATAGAATTTTTGATAGTGAATTCGGGCAATTTCTGGCGCATGAGCAAAACGCACCCGACGCAAGAGCAAAGGATGATCCTGCAAAATAAAACGTCCCAATTGCACCATGGCTGCGATAGTCAGCTCATTCAGCAGGTTATAACGCTCATCCTGATAAATCCAATACAATTCAATACTCTGCGCATGCTGTCTTAGTTGCAATGGGACAAATTCACTCCCATCAATGACCAGTCGCTGAAAACGCATGATGTAGCCGATGATCTCAGGAATACTGCTGCTTTTGGATACCATATAGCCCAGCACACCAAAATGTTCTGGCCGAATACATTGCACAATTTCAAAAATTAACTGTGGACACGCTAGCTGTTTTTGGATTCTTAACAGGATGCTATTGAGAAAATCCAGCGGAACTTGTGCATCAAAAGGCTGATCAATCAGTCCAATGAGCTGAGGTCGTAGATCTGCAAGAAACTCTGCGGTTAAAGGTTCTATATTTAAGCTACGCAAATAGGTGGCCCATAGTTGGATATAACCATTGGAGATTTTGATGTCCTGCATGAGCGCGTCCCTGTCTCCACTGCGAATGTATATTTTATTTTTCTCTGGCGTAAAATGTATAAAAATTGGCCATATCTGTCAAAACAATTTGTGCAATTCTGAACATACTGTCAGCATCTTCAGAAAAAGAATGAAAGCAGATGAACGCACCTTTAAAATCTTCCGTACAGCCTGTGGTACGCAGTAATCTTGATTTTAAGCTGAGTGAAATTCCGCGTTACTGGTTTGGTGGCGATCCATTCCTGACCCGTATGTTTGATGCACTGAGTCTGACCTTTCCAGATGGTGAACGTTATTTCATTCAGAGTGTGCGTCTGTTCCGCGACCAGATCAAAGATCCAGATCTACAAAAACGGGTAGCGGATTTTATCCGTCAAGAAGCCCAGCATGGCATTGCCCATGACAAGATGAATAACATGATGCGGGAACAAGGCATGCCGGTCGATCAGTTTATTCAGCGTCTGAACTACATGATGAACTATGATCTGAAGAACCGTTCGCCTGAGTACAATATTGCAGTCACTGCAGCCGCGGAACATTTGACCGCGCTCATGGCTGAAACTTTTTATGGGCAAAAAGATACTTTAAGAAATGCCCATCCTTTTGTCCGTGCCATGTTTGCCTGGCATGCGATTGAGGAAATGGAACATCGTGATGTTGCTTTTGATGTGATGAAAGATGTGGCAAAAACGCCAGAATGGCTGCGTCAATATACTTTGCTCATTACGACTTTGCTGATGTTTGGTTTTACCATTTACCGTGCCAATGTCATGCTTAAACATGATGGCTTTAGTCCGCTGCAACGCTTGCAAATGAATATCCGGGGCTTACCTTGGTTCTTTGGCAAAAAAGGGACTCTGACTCGTATGGGTAAACAGTATCGTGACTGGTTTAAAAAGGATTTCCATCCATCCCAGCACCCAGTGATTGCTCAATATGAGGTTTGGGTAAAAACGCTGGCAGAAACCGGCGACCCGATTCAGGCAGGAGAAGCCTTCTGGCAAGCTGCAGAAGATTAAACCTCGAAATCAAAAGCCTTCGAGATTGAAGGCTTTTTTAGATTTAGAAGTTAGAAAAATGAATTACCATTTGGCATAGTGCTGTTCTAAAAGTCCATATTCATTAACCAGTACAATATCTTGGCCATCTTGTCGGATAGTACCGGATACTTTTGCTTGCCACTGGCTAAACTGGCTGCCGACCAGACGCAGATTCAGATTTTCATAACGGCGCCAGCCTGTGTATACATTCAGGTTCAAGCAGCCATCCAATGACTGGATGTTCCAGCGTTCGTCAGATTCCTGCTGAAATAACACATCCGCCACAGGATAAATTTTGCCATTTACCCACAAACAGTTTTCATTACCAAAGCTTTCATTGACACCGGAAGCGAGATTGATCCCGATACGGTTACGATTGGCATCCCAGAAATTACAGGACAACCAGAACCAGGCAGTTTCAGGACGCAAAAAGCCACAGGTATCATCCAGAGAGGCGAAGGTGCGCTCATTAAACTGGATGGTTTCACCTTGCTTATTTACGAAATAACCTTCACAACCCAAAGTGGTCAATTTCTGGGTATAGGTCCAGCCATTAATTCCGGTCGGACTGCACATACTCAGCGGATCTGTACCTGCACAGAAAATTCGGGCACTAAGCTTGATTTCACCATATTTGGTCACATGGATATAACGCACCCCATTGGCATGCTGGATATCAATCTGAAAGGGAGATTTGTGAAAATAACTATGATTAAACAATGGCTGTTCATCTAGCACCGTATTGCGCGAGAAGAAATTGATCGCATTCCATTCCTGCACTTCATTGGTGCTATGGTTATAGATATAGAAAAAACTGTGCCCGGCCCAAGCGATATCCGCAATTGCAAGGCCAATCGTATAATGCTCGTGTTGAATACTACAGAATTTAAATTTTTTATATTTTAGTTGCTTACGCCATCCCTTGAGTACATCACCATAGGGATTTTTGTACTGGTACGCATTGTAATCAATACTTTTTGGAATTTCTTTGAAACGTCCGTAACGTGGTTGTCCATTTTCCTGAATTAAATCCATTAAGACATTCCATCTCAATCAAAAACTATTTTTGCTTGAAGCTATTATGCCGATTATTGAGATTTGATAAAGAATTTTTAAAACCGTTCGTCAGCTCTTCCAGCCAATTCTACTTAAAATAATCATTTTAATTTTTTGAATGAGAAACTGATTTTTTGCCGTTTTATCTAGAACTTGAATAGTTTTTATCCCATTTTTAGCCAGATTGCTTCTTCCTCTTACTCTCTAAAAATTTTCTTATCTATAAAAATAAAAAAATCGTGCTGAATAATTCAACACGATTTTTCTTAATCCACCCTGCCCTCCTTTTAGAAAGAAGGGTTTTCTCCCCTCTTTGAAAAAGAGGGGCTAGGGGAGATTTTACATCTCGACCATTTCTACACCATCAATACGGGCAACGGTCATCAAGTCTTTATCACCACGACCAGAAACGGTCGCAATAATGATTTGATCCTTGTCCATGGTTGGTGCAAGTTTAGTGACATAAGCCATCGCATGTGAACTTTCAAGCGCAGGAATAATCCCTTCGATCTTGGTTAGATCACGGAAACCTTGTAACGCTTCCTGATCATTAATCGGCACGTAGTTCACGCGTTCCATATCTTTCAGGAAGCTGTGTTCCGGACCTACGCCTGGATAATCCAGACCAGCAGAAATTGAATGCGTTTCAATGATCTGACCTTCTTTATCAGACATCAGATAAGTACGGTTACCATGCAGTACACCGACGTGACCCGCATTCAGTGGTGCAGAGTGCTTGCCAGTTTCGATCCCTAAACCTGCGGCTTCAACACCATACATTTTCACATCCTGATCGTTCAGGAATGGATAGAACAAACCCATTGCATTTGAACCACCACCGACACAAGCGACTAACGCATCTGGAAGGCGACCTGCCTGTTCCTGAATCTGACGGCGTGCTTCACGGCCAATGATGGACTGGAAGTCACGAACCAATTGTGGATATGGATGTGGACCTGCCACGGTACCAATCACATAATAAGTTGAGTCAACATTGGTGACCCAGTCACGCATTGCCTCGTTCATGGCATCTTTTAATGTTTTAGAGCCACTTTCTACAGGGACAACTGTTGCACCCAGCAGACGCATACGGTAAACGTTCATCGCCTGACGTTTCACGTCTTCAGCACCCATGAACACCACACATTCAAGACCTAAACGTGCTGCGATGGTTGCCGTTGCTACACCATGCTGACCGGCACCAGTTTCTGCAATAATGCGTTTTTTGCCTGAAAGTTTAGCCAGTAAAGCCTGACCAATTGTGTTATTTACTTTATGTGAGCCAGTATGGTTCAGATCTTCACGTTTCAAGTAAATTTGCGCACCACCCAACTCTTTTGACCATCGTTCAGCATGATATAAAGGACTAGGACGACCTACGTAGTAGGCTAGATCACGGTCGAATTCTGCCAGAAACTGTTCATCATCTTTCATGCGGAAATAAAGCTTTTCCAGATCTTGTAAAGCCGCCATCAGAGTTTCTGACACAAAACGCCCGCCATGGATACCGAAATGTCCACGCTCATCCGGGAATTGGGTATAGTCAATCACGGGCTTGTTGTGATTAGTACTTTGCTGATCCACGATGGACTCCTTGCATAAAGCGTTCTATGAGTTGTTGGTCTTTTATACCTTTTGCGGATTCGACACCACCACTAACATCAACAGCATAAGCCTGTGTGGTGTGAATTGCTTGCTCGATATTGTCCGGGTTTAAGCCCCCAGCCAGGATCAAGGGAATATCTAATTGAGGAAAGGTGCTCCAGTCAAAGCTGTGGCCGGTACCACCTTTTAAATCAGGATGCCATGCGTCTAACAGTACTGCGCTGGCCCCTGCTGTCTGATAACGTTGAATCTCAGCGACTACGTCCAGATCAGGTTTGACCTGAATCGCTTTATACCAGCGACGCCCAACCTGCTTTGCGATAACCTGACATTGTTCAGGGCTTTCATCACCATGAAACTGCAGAATATCCAGCGGAACAGTTTTTAAAATATCCTGGATTTCATATGCCGTACTATTAACAAATAAGCCAACCACTTGAATATAAGCTGGCACTGCTTTGGCCAATACTTCAGCTTGTGCCTGAGTCACGCTACGTGGACTCGGTGGATAGAACACAAATCCAATGGCATCACAGCCGGCATTCGCAACAGCTTGGACATCTTCAACTCGGGTAATTCCACAAATTTTGGCACGGGTTCGCATATTGATTTGGCTCGAAAATTTCCTCAATGTCATAGCCGATCTATAAAATTGAGCAAATCATTGTAAAGCAATTTTTATAGCTTGCGTAAAGTTCGATCTGATATTTATTTATTCAGATTGTTTAAATGACATGCTCGACTTATACTGCGCTCAACTTGCAACAAGTCAAAGCTTTCTGCTTTAGGGAAGCTGGTGTAAATCCAGCACTGCCCCCGCAACGGTAAAAAATGAAACGTCAATCAGTTTAAACCTCAGGTTTACACCACTGCATATAATGATATAGAGATGTGGGAAGGTGGATTGGCAGCATGGCAACGGCCCTGCACATTTAAGTCCGGATACCTGCTTGTTGTGTTCTTTAACTCAATCATTCACGGGGAGTGAATGTATGGAGCACATATCATGACTATTCAATTTCAGCCTGCTGCTTTAGCGGGTTCGATCGCACTTGCGTTGGGTTTCGCATCTTCTGTTCACGCTACTGAACAAAATATTGCTAGAGCATCTTTAAATACGATTGTAGTGACCGCTACGCGTTCTGAAGAAAAAATTGAAAATGTACCCGCGCGAATTTCAGTGATTGAACCTGCGACTCTTGAGCAATCCCCTATTGCTTCATTGCCAAACTTATTGAAAAAAGAGGCTGCTTTAAACGTCGCTCAACTAGGCGGTTATGGACAACAATCCTCTATTTTTATGCGAGGCACAAGCTCGTCACATACACTCGTTCTGCGTGATGGCATGCGATTGAATACTGCTTTAAGCAGTTCAGCTTCTCTCCCTTTTATTGATACTACCGATATCAAGCAAATTGAAATTCTGAAGGGTCCAGCATCAGTTTTATATGGTACAGATGCCATTGGCGGCGTCATTCATATGATTTCTAAAACACCTGAACAATCAGGTGCATTTATAACAGGTGAAATTGGCGAGAATAAAACTTACAAATCACTCGTGGGTGCCGATTTAGCTGAAGATGGTTTTTATGCCCAAATCCGTGGTCAACGCCTGGAAACTGACGGAAAATCTGTTCTAGATGATGAAGATGAAAATTACTCCTTTGACCAAAAAGGTTTCAGCACAAAATTTGGCGTCAACAAAGACCAATATGGCTTATCTCTCGATTACAGCCAAAATAAAGGCACAAGTGATTACAATGCAGGTAGCCTCACTTCACAAGATTTTGAAAATGAAATGGTTAACCTGAGAGGGCGAATTAACCTAGGCTCACAATTAGAACTCAATGCTCGCTTATCCCAGTTTGACGATCAATTAGATCAAAATGCTGCGAATTATCTAGGTCAGGTCGATTATTCATATAGTACCACTCAAGAAGCAGAATTGTATGCCAAACTCAATTTAAATGATCAGCATCATATTTTACTAGGGACAACGCATAGCAACCTTGATGGTGATGTTCTTTCTTATGGAGTTGCCTATAAAGGTGATGTTTCCTCTCAAGGATATTACACACAGCATCAATATCAATCAGATAAACTCAATACTCAACTCGGCATCCGTGTTGAAGATAACGAGAAATATGGCTCTCATACTGTAGGGCAAGCTGCTGCACGTTATGCAATATCACCTCAACTCAGCGTCTATACGAATATTGGTTCAGCTTTTCGTTCACCAAACTTAAATGAGCTGTACAGTGGTGAATCTGCAAATCCAAATTTAAAAGCCGAAGAAAGTCTGTCTTATGAAATTGGCTTCGACCAGGTCCTCACTCAAAACTCATCTATTTCACTTTCCGTGTATCAAAACGAAGTGGATAACATGATCCAAAAAGTTGATGGCAAGTTAAATAACATCAGCGAAGCAACGCTTCGTGGTGGCGAGCTTGCATGGAACTGGAAACAAGACGATTGGTTCATCGATACTGCTTTTGCGTATGTACAAGCTAAAGATAGCAAAACGAATATTGAGTTAGCTAAACGACCACGTCAAACCCTCACTCTGACCACAGGTTTGGAAAATGAAATTTATGGGATGAGTGCTTCTCTTATTGCCCGTTCCAAGTCAAAAAGCTGGAGTGATTCAGACCATAATCCGGGCTATGCGACCGTCGATTTAAATGCTTACTGGAATATCAACCCACATGTCAAAGTATTTACCAACATAGAAAATGTCGGTGATGTTCGTCATAAGATCGAATACAACTGGAATAATTATTATGTTGATGAAGGCCGACTCGCTTCTGCCGGTGTGACCTTTAAATATTAAACTCGCCCAAATCCAAGCAAATACTTTTGAGAATCATGTCATGCCTATGGCATGATTCTTTTTATTGACAGCATTTAATCATTTAAGGAACTTATATGGGCCACCGTTTAAGTAAAATTTACACGCGCACAGGCGATTCAGGTACCACAGGACTCGGTGATGGTTCACGTGTAGCCAAAGATGACTTGCGCATTACCGCGCTGGGTGATGTCGATGAACTGAATGCTGTGATTGGCATTTTACGTGCACAAATATCAGCAAGCACAATTGAAGATAGAGCCACTTGGGATAAATCTTTAAGCCTGATCCAACACTGGTTATTTGATCTGGGCGGTGAAGTCTGTATTCCAGGTTTTAATCTGGTGCAACCGGTATCAATTGAGTACCTAGAACAAGACATTGACCGTATGAATGAAGCGTTGCCGATGTTAAAAGACTTTATTCTGCCTGCGGGTACTTTAGTTTGCAGTTTTGCCCATCAGGCTCGTGCCATATGCCGTCGTGCAGAACGCAGCGTGATGTCGGTTCACTCACGCGACCAGAATATTCAGGCGACTTCCCTGCAGCTATTAAATCGCCTATCTGACTGGCTGTTTGTGGCTTCACGCACCTTGCAACGTACTGAAGGCGGTTCTGAGGTGTTATGGCAAAAAAATATCAACGAGACCATTGATCAATAAATCCACTAAAATGTATTAAATTGCACGGAAAATTCTGCGCCAATGGTATTTGCAACAAAGTGTTTCAGGCGCAGAATATTGCAATACTCCTGTCACAACTCTTCATCATTATGTTTTCATCTTCACTTTTTCAGGTTATCGCAGCATGCGCATAATCGGACATCGCGGTGCGCGTGGGGAAGCGCCTGAAAATACACTAGGCGGTTTTCAATATATTCAGGATATCGGGATTCGCGCAGTAGAATTTGACGTACGCCAGCTTAAAGATAATGCCCTGATCATCATGCATGATGATAACTTTGTACGAACTACCGGTTTGCAAAAACCCCTCTACGAATGTAACCGTCAGGATCTCAGTCAATATAATCACGCAGTCAAATGGTCAGAATGGAACAAGGTCGAAGCGACTCCCATGCTGGATCAGACCCTAACCGTGATTCATAACTTTGATCATATTGAAGTTGAAGTCAAAAGTGTAGCGAGCCAGGCAGATGCTGAAAAAATTACGCTTGAGCTTGAACAGCAGTTACAGGGTTATGAGCATTCAGTCGTGATTACCAGTTTTGATCCAAAAATTCATCAGGCTTTGCAACAGCAAAATTCCAGTTTAAAACGCGGCCTTCTAATTGAAACAGATGTGAAATATCAGGCGATTGATCAAGCTTTAGAACTTGGCTGTTGTCAGATTGGCTGGATGAATGAACTGGCCAGCAAAGATATTATTCAAGCCACACAAGCTGCCGAACTCACCATCAGCGTCTGGACCGTAAATGATGTTAATCGTGCCAGAGAATTACGCGACTGGGGTATTCAGGGTCTCATTACCGATTATCCGAAGTTAATGATGCAACATCTTTAAATAACCCAAAATGCAAGATTCTATACATAGATCATTTTTCTTTAAACCTTGAAAAACAATTTAAAGAAAAATCCATGACTGTAATCTTGTTTAACTTTAAATGACGGGATTGTTTACAAATTTATTTCTCTGCAATCTAGTAGAAAAAATAAACATTCATTTGACTCATTTTCAGAAAATAAATTTGATTAAAAGCTTCAAAAACCTCAGTGATTTACTCGGAAATCAGAGCCTGTCTAGCCCGCGAAAATGGTAGTTTTCCTCCTACTTATTCTGTTACCGATAAGTACAGTACAACCGTACAATAATGCTAGTGATGCCCTAGGGGGCATGCTAATATGAATGAATTAACCGCTGTTAAAATAGACAATAGCGGCCTCTGTTTTTTGTTATACCTTCCCAGGTTCCAGGAGTGCTGTTGGAGATGAATGCTCCCCTACCTCAAGCCCCAATTAACTGGGTCGCTGTTTTTGCTCTGGTAGTTTTACCCATTGTAGCTGTTATCGCGATTCCGTTATATGCGTATCACCATGATTTTAGCCTTGCCGCTTGGATCAGTATGTTTGTTTTGCTCGGCGTTAGCAGCCTGGGGATTACAGCGGGCTATCATCGTCTTTGGGCACATCGTGCTTATGAAGCGACTTTACCTTTAAAAATCATTTTAATGATCATGGGTACCTTTGCGGTGCAGAACAGTATTCTGTACTGGGGTTCAGGTCACCGTACCCATCACCGTCATGTCGATGACGTGGAAAAAGACCCATATTCAATTAATAACGGCTTCTGGTATGCACACCTGGGCTGGATGCTGCGTGACTATCCTGCTGCAGAGCCAAACTATAAGAATGCACCAGACCTGCAAAACGACAAAGTCGTTATGTTCCAGCACAAATACTATGTGCCTCTAGTAATTGCAGTACATGCTGCAATCCTGTTGCCAATCGGCTGGGCTGTAGGCGATGTCTGGGGTGTATTATTATTGGGTGGTCTGGTTCGTTTAATCCTCAGCCATCACGTGACCTTCTTCATTAACTCATTGTGCCATATGTGGGGTTCACGTCCTTATACGGATGAAAATACTGCACGTGATAACTTCTGGTTAGCGATTGCTACTTGGGGTGAGGGTTATCATAACTACCATCACATCTTCCAGTACGATTATCGTAATGGCGTAAAATGGTGGCAATATGACCCAACCAAATGGTTAATCTGGACTTGCTCTAAACTGGGTCTGGCTAAAAATCTGCGCCGCATTCCAAGCTTTAATATTAAAAAAGCTGAACTGGCAATGAAGTTTAAATATGCTGAGCAGGATCTGGCAGTATATGGCCATAATGTCAATGAAGACATTATCAATGTAAAAAGTAAAATTGCTCAGGAATATGAAGCCTTTACTCAAACATTGAATGACTGGGCCAAACTGAAAGAACAGGAAATTCAGGTGAAAAAGGCGGCTGTAGCAGAAAAGATTCACCAGATGGATGACAAGCTTAAAGTTGAATTCCAGCTGGTTGAACAGCGTCTTTCTCATCATCGTGAAACACTGAATCTGTTAGTACGTAATTTGAAAAAAGCGCCTGTCTCTCAATAAGACTTGAATTCTCAAAAAAGCTCCTGAAATCAGGGGCTTTTTTTATTTCTGCCTTGTCCCGTCCTGAAATAAGTTTACACCTTAAGAGACTTATTTTATGGAACATGC
>ERZ1023241.131-NODE-131-length-24544-cov-23.979052_pt1 | contig 24544 bp, 18 predicted proteins | sample MGYA00380455_ERZ1023241 | MGnify/ENA primary metagenome ERZ1023241 (study PRJEB33173, sample SAMEA4830304) | metagenome | study: EMG produced TPA metagenomics assembly of the PRJEB25223 data set...
ATCGCCCTTTCACGGCGGTAACCGGGGTTCGAATCCCCGTAGGGACGCCATATTCGAGATAGTTAATTTAATTAACTTCTCATAAAAAAGCCCAAGCATGATGACTTGGGCTTTTTTATTATTTGTTTTTTTGCTTGTTCCTTCATTCCTGTTTTTAACGTTTGATCAAATTGTCTCGATTGCAATTTTATTTGTTTATAAATAATTCATTCAAAAATCTTATTCTTTTACATTTCTTTTCAACTCGTTATCCATTCATTTTCATTTACAGCAATCGCACTATAAATCCGAACAAAAAATCAACACCGGTGGTATAAGCATGCCGTTAAGGTAGAAAGCATAATATATCTGCAAGGATCAGATTATGTTCGTCAGTACAAAGTTAAGTTCGCCTGAATCATCTATTAAAAATCATAATCATCAATTTAATAACTTTAAAGATTGGGTCAACTTCTTTCAAGATCAACAGATTTCGACGGCAGTAAAGACCGAACAGGCTGAGAACCATTTAAGAGATTTAATCCAGCAAGTTGATGTGGCTGGATTGGAATGGCTGGATCAACCCAGACATGTAGAGCAACATTTTCTGGAACAGCACCACCAAACCTGCGCAATCTTCCAGTCCTATGTAGAGCGGCGTAGACAGCAGCAAGGACGTGAATACTTCCCGACTGTGTCACATGCATTTGAGTTCCTGGCCAAAGTCGCACCTGTAAAACTGGTAGACGGCTCATGGCTGTATTCAACTGTGCAAAACTGGAATCGTCCGGAAACCAAAGACCTGATTTATATCTATCTGGAAGAACTAGGCATGGGTCATACCCGTGCCAATCATGTCACCATGTATCAGGACTTGTTGAATCATTATGAGCTGAACAGCTATGCTGAGCAACTGGATGCCAGCTATTATGAACAAGCAGCCGTGCAGCTGGCTTTGGCCTATGCGCCGCCAGAATATCTGCCGTTAGTAATTGGTTTCAATCTGGGTTATGAGCAGCTGCCATTACATCTGTTAATTACCAATTATGAGCTGTCTGAACTCGGTATTGATCCACATTATTTCAATGTACACATTACCATTGATAATGCTCACAACGGTCATGCACAAAAATCGCTGCAAGCCTATTTAGATCAGTATGCACTCGCTGAAGATCCTGCCCAGTATCTAGACCTGATTAAAAAAGGTTATGTGCTGAATGACATTGGTAAAAGTTCTACCCAGATCATCAAGCAACTGGATACTGAAAAACTGGCTTTGAAAGTATTTCAGAACAAAGCGCTGATTGGACAATATGTCCATAACCAGAAATGCCAGTTTAGTGGCAAGACCATTAATGAGTGGTTATCCGATCCGGCACAGATTGCAGACTTCTTGAAAGTCATGATTGAAAAAGGCTGGATTGTAAAAGATGCACCTGTAGAACAAAGCCGGTTCTGGAAAATGATTGATGATCCAGATGGCAAAATGTTTGGTGTATTTAATGCGACTGAAAAACAGATTATCAAAGACTGGATTCAAGGTAAGACTTTTGCTGCTCGTCTGTCATCACGTAGCAGATCTCAAGTACATAACCAGATGGAACCGGTGTTGAACCGTATCGACCAGCAACAGATCCATCAACTGAAAAGCCGTCTGAATCGCTGTGTTGCTGCCGAACAAAAAATTGATTTATTGATTCCTTATGTGGCACCGCATATGCATCATCAGGAAGTGGGCTTGTGGGCAACGCGTCAGCTTTCCCAGCTACTCTTCCCTTTTCAGACTCAAGCCATGACTTATTCTTAAAAAGATAGTTCATTAAAAACAGGGCCTTTTATATGCCCTGTTTTTTGCTTCAATGCATTATGCAAATTAAGCAGATTTACGTGAATTGATCTGACCTTTAATCACAGCCTTCACATTGCCTTTTACGTAATTTAAAAATACCTTTAAAGGCGACAGTTTTGGATTTGGTCGATTACCTTTGGCAATTTCTTTAAATTGCGCGGCATACCAGATGATTTCCATAATCGCCATTTTATCGATCATTGGAATACCAGTTTTAATTTTCTCTACTGCATAACGTACATCCTGTCCTGCCACCAGACGGTTACCCAGATCAGGCTCGACCGCAAATGGACGTGCAATACCGACAAAATCACATGCGCCGCTGTCAAGGGCTGCATTCATACCCACTGCGGTACGGAAGCCCCCCGTCACCATCAAATAACAATTAACTTCCTGACGGATCTTTTCGGCAAAGTCGAGGAAATAGGCTTCGCGGGCAACTGTTGATGCTTTACGTTTCTCTGCTTTTACCCCAGCCATTGCGGGTGCTTCATAGGTTCCACCTGAAATTTCAATCATATCAATCCCCACTTCATCCATGGCTTTAAACACGGTAATCACTTCTTCTTCAGTAATGCCACCACGTTGAAAATCTGCCGAATTTAGTTTGACCGATACAATAAAATTATCTGAGGTGGCTGCACGTACCGCTTGATAAGTTTGCATCAAAAAACGCATACGGTTTTCAATATTGCCGCCCCACTGGTCTTGACGTTTATTGGTCAGTGGAGATAAAAACTGGCTAATCAGATAGCCATGTGCACCATGTAACTGTACGCCTTCAAATCCCGCCTTTTCACATATGGCAGCTGAAGTCGCAAAGCGCTGAATAATATCTAAAATTTCATCTTCACGCAGTTCACGTGGCGTACCGAAACTCATCGCCAATGCTGGACTAAAAGGTACAGCTGAAGGTGCTACGGTTTCTTTATTCAAGCCTTTTGGGCACTGACGTCCAGGATGAGATAACTGTACCAGTTGCACCATGCCATGACGTTTGCCGACATTCGCCCAGGCTTTTAACTTTTCCAGGTCACGTTCAGTTTCTACTACCACTACACCGGGTTCATTCTTGGCACGAAAATCCACCATGACATTACCCGTAATCGCACAGCCTAAACCACCTTTGGCCCAAGCTTCATATAACTTTAAATGGGCCTGATTGGGTTGGCCTGCATCATTGGCCAACGCCTCACTCATGGCACCTTTAATGATACGGTTTTTAAACTGGGTATTACGGATCTGGATGGAATCGGCCAATTGTGTCATGTACTTTCCTGAAATGTTTATCTTATTTTGTATGTGTTATAACCTAACTTGCCATAATTGACAATTCATATTGTCAAATGGATACAAATTTTATTTGTAGATATTAAATCAGTCTTAAAAAATCATTTTAAATTTTGGGATCGAAAGCATCCCGGATGGCTTCACCGATATAGATGAGTAAAGACAAGACAATGGCTAAAGTCAGAAACCCGGATAAAGCCAACCACGGCGCATTGAGATTATTTTTACCCTGCAGTAATAATTCACCTAGAGAAGCGGTTTCGGGTGGCAAACCATAACCTAAAAAGTCCAGTGCAGTTAGTGCGCTAATATTGGCAGTCAGCATAAAAGGTAGTTGTGACAGGCTGGAACCCATCACATTGGGTAAAATATGCCTGAACATGATCCGGCCATGCCCTGCACCAATACTTTTCGCTGCCCACACATATTCCAGATTTCTGGCTCGTAAAAATTCAGCGCGCACCATCGACACCAGTGTTGTCCAGCCAAAAAATAGCATGATCACAAATAGCCAGTAAATATTCGGACTAAACACACTGACCAGAATCATGACCATAAACAGCATCGGCAGGCTGCTCCAGACCTCAAGTGTACGTTGCCCGATCAGGTCAATCCAGCCACCATAATAGCCTTGAACTGCACCGACCAGCACACCTAATCCTGCCGACAGCAAAGTCAGTGCAAAGCCAAACAGCAAGGAAATACGCAAGCCATATAGAATCCGTGCCAGCACATCCCGTCCCTGATCATCTGTTCCTAGCCAGTTTTGTCGGCTTGGTGCTGAAGGTACTGGAATATCGAGTGCCAAATTGGGTGTGTCATATGCAAAACGGATCACTGGCCAGATTGCCCAGCCTTTGGCATTAATCAGCTGCTGTACCGCAGGATCCTGATACTCGGCTTCAGTTTCAAAGACACCCCCAAAAGTCGTTTCAGGATATGACTTTATTACTGGCAGATAATAGGAATCCTCATACTTGACCAGTAAAGGCTTATCGTTAGCGATCAGCTCAGCACCAAGTGACAAGATAAAAATAATGATAAAGGCAATGAAGCAGACAAATCCGGTTTTATTATTTTTAAAACGTTGCAAACTGGCGCGTAGCATTGGTGACATTATTTTGACCCTCGCGAATCGAAATGAATCCGGGGATCAATCACCCGATACAGCACATCACTGATCAAACGCAAAACTAAACCCAATAAAGTAAAAATAAACAAAGTTCCAAAAATGACCGGATAATCCCGCTGCAGAATCGCTTCAAATCCCAGCATGCCCAAACCATCCAGATTAAAGATGATTTCAATAAACAAGTTCCCGACAAATAAAATACCGAGCAAAGCTTCTGGCAATCCAGCGATCAACACCAGCACTGCATTGCGCAGTACATGCCGATAGAGTACTGCCCTTTCCTGTAGTCCCTTCGCTTTTGCTGCCAGCACATAGTGTTTACTGAGTTCTTCCATAAAGGAAAATTTCACCAGATAAGTCAGCCGTGCAAAACCACCGAGTACCATAGCCAGTAGCGGCAAAGCCATATGCCAGAAATAATCCTGAATTTTTCCAAAGAAAGATAATTCATCAAAATTTTCCGAGCTTAATCCTTGTAAAGGAAACCATTGCAGATAGGAACCACCTGCAAAAGATATAATCAGCAAAATGGCAAAGATAAAGGCTGGAATGGCATAGCCCACAGCCAGCAGCAAAGACGTCGTTTGATCAAACAGACTGCCATGCTTTTTGGCTTTCTGGATGCCAAGAGGAATAGAAACCAGATAAATGAGCAAGGTACTCCAGAAACCTAGAGACAGTGAAACTGGCAGTTTTTCCCAGATCAGTTCAGTCACAGCTTGGCCTTTAAAAAAGCTCTGGCCCAAATCAAACTGAGCATAGCTTTTTAACATTTCCCAGAACCGTAAATGAACCGGCTGATCAAATCCATATTGAATCTTGATCTGTTCCAGCATTTCAGGGGTCAGGCCTTGCTGTCCCTGATATTGTAAGCCACCGATCGCCAAATTATTTGCATGCTGTGACTGATAGATAGCCTGTTCCACTGGACCACCCGGTGCAAGCTGAATCACCACAAAATTGATCAGTAAAACCATCAATAATGTCGGAATCATAAGAAGCAAACGTTTGACGATATAAGTGCTCATGGCACTCCCCAAAGCTGAAAACCTAGCGATATTTTAAGTACGGTGCCAATTGTCTGGCTTTAGCTGTATCCACCCACCAGTAATCAATACCCGCAGAAAGCTTGGGTTTGATCTTGGGCTGCCGATACATATTCCAGTAAGCATACCAGTATTCACCCGTACCATAGGTCGGAATATGATAATAACCGGCTCGCAATAAACGATCTAAAGCTCGGGTACTATAAATCAGCTGCTCCCGGCTTTGTGCCTGAACCACCTGATCAATTACCCGATCAATCACCGGATTTTGAATACCGGCATAATTATAATTGCCAGGCTGACGTGCCGCCTCACTGCCCCAAAACTGTTTCTGTTCCTGCCCCGGTGTCAGCGATTGCGGCATGGTATCCATAATCATATCAAACTGATAATTTCTTAGTCGCTCATAATACTGAGCCGTTTCCACCATCCGAATGTGAGCCTGAATTCCTAAACGTTTCAAATGCCGTAGATAAGGCATCAGATGACGCTGCTGTTCAGCCTGATGCAACAGAAATTCAATCTGTACAGGTTTACCTTGAGCAGTCACCAGTTTCCCCTGCTGATAACAGTAACCGGCATTCAATAAAATTTGTCGCGCCTGTAATAAATTTTTGCGGTTAAACCCGGAGGCATCTGATTGCGGATAATGCCAATCCTGTAATACCGCCTGACGTTGCACCGGATGCAATTTTGATAAATTTGGCTGTAATATTTCCAGCTCCTGAGCACTCGACTTGCCTGTAGATGCCAGTTCACTGTTACTAAAAAAACTGTTCAGACGCTGATATTCCCCATGAAACAAGGCTTTATTTAGCCATTCAAAATCATAGGCCAGAGTTAAAGCTCGCCGGAAGCGAATATCAGCAAAGGGCTGACGTCGCGTATTAAAAATCAGGCTTTGTGTAGGAATCGGATTGTGATGCTGAAAACGATAGGTTTTGATTTGGCCTTGCTGTACCGCAGGAAACCGATAATCACTTACCCAGCGGTTGACCTGTTTTTCTTCATGCAGCGTAAACTGGCCAGATTTAAATGCCTCAAACTTGATTTCCGGACTACGGTAATAGCGATACTGTATGCGATCAAAATTATAACGGCCGCGATTGACCAGCAGGTCTTTACCCCAATAATGCGGATTACGTTTATAGGAAATACTGCGTCCTGCATCAATACGTTCAATCACATAGGGTCCAGAACCCAAGATCGGTTTCAGGTTAATGTCCTTGAAGTTGCGCTTTTGCCACTCCTGCTGAGAATAGATCGGCATTTGCGTCACAATCATCGCCATTTCCGGATTATGGCGAGATTTAAAACTAATCTTAACTTTTGAAGGTGACAGGACTTCGGTTTTTTTAATATCTGCCAGATACATCTGCAAGCCGAAATTAGACTGGGTCTGGTACAGATCAAAACTGTATTTCACATCCTTAGCCGTCACTGGCTGACCATTACTGAATCTGGCTTTAGAATTTAAATGGAAAATAATATAAGCGGTCTGCTTTGGGTCAAAACTGACTTTCTCCGCCAGCAAAGGATAATAGACGCCGGGTTCATCCAGGGATTTTGACATGAGGCTGTCAAAAATATAATTAACCCCTTCAGTGACATTCCCCTTACCATTCATACTGTTCAGATTATCAAAACTGCCATCGGCTGCTTGAATAAGAATACCGCCTTTGGGCGCTTGCGGATTGGCATAAGGCAGAGATTTAGCCTGTGCATATTTGGGTACACTATGCAGTGCAATATAAGGCGTCGTAATGACTGCTGCCCCGCTGGAACTGATGATCCAGGGGGCAGCAAGAATCCATAAGATATGGACGGGATTAAACAATTTCACGATCCAGAAATTAGTTTGGAACCTTAATCACATCACCAATACGCAATTGAGTATTGGGTTTCAGTTCATTCATTTCTGCCAATTCATTGGTTGCCATACCATAACGGGATGCCAGGCCGATCAAGGTATCGCCACGCTTCACCTTGTATTCAGTGACAAGTTTTGGAAGCTGAAGCGTTTGGCCCACACGTAAACCGGCACGTGGACTAAGATTGTTCAGGCTCGCCAGATCAGTAACGGGTACTCCTACACGATTGGCAATCGCAATCAGAGATTCCCCGGATTTTACCGTATAGGATTCTGTCGCCTTAGAAGATGCAGATTTTGTTGCGACTTTCACTACCGGCTCTTTTTTGGCGATCTGAATATCTTCATTAATTTTTAAACGCTGTCCAATCCGCACATTGCTATTGGTATTCAAACCATTCAAGTCTGCCAGATAGCGTAATTGCAGATGATATTGGCGGGCAATCGAGCTTAAAGTTTCACCAGATTTCACGATGTGAGTATCTGATTTGACATTTTTTTCCTGAGTCTCGGTGACCACTTCCTGCACAGGTTCAGGACTGCCAGATAATTTCAGATGCTGACCCACACGCAGATTGGCACTACGGGAAATATTGTTCAGGTTAGCAATCTGATCCATCGACAGATTATATTTTGCTGCAATCCCGGTCAGCGTATCACCCGATTGAACCGTATAGCTGTCAGGAACCTGACTACCGGCCGGAATCTTGATGGTTTGACCAATGCGTAAGCCGCTGTTTGCAGACAGGCCATTTAACGCTGCCAGTTCAGATACCGTCAATTTACTTTGACTGGCAATGCTATATAGGGTTTCACCACGTTTGACCTGATAGCTTTCTGTTGGAATATGATCAACCTTAACGTTCTCAAACTTCTGTTCGATTTTTTCGGTTTTCTTGCTGCTCGCAGTCAGTTCTTCAACTTCATTAAGAGGAACATTAATCTTCTGTCCGACCATCAAACTGCTACCCGCAGTTAAACCCGGAGTTAGTGCAGCAAGTTCTGCATTCGACAATGCGTAGCGATCTGCAATCAATTTCAGATACTCACCACGTTTAACGGTATAGGACTTGGTCTGAACTTTGGCAGTTTCGGCTTTTTTACTGTCTTCAGCTTTCGCTTTGCTGGCACTTTCTTTCAGGGAAAGCTTTTGCCCAACAAATAAACCGCTGGTCGTACTCAGATCATTATAATCAGCCAACTGTTTAACGCTCAGGCCGAACTGGCTGGCAACGCTGGTCAAAGAATCATTGGCCTGAACCACATAGCTTTCCGGTTTCTCTTTGGCTTTCGGTGCTTCCTGAACTGGCTTGGCATCATAGAGATAAATTATCGTACCCACATATAATGTAGAGTTTGGATCAATCTGGTTCCATTTCGCGACATCACGCCAGTTCACGCCATTTTTGGCTGCAATCAATGCCAGATTATCACCCGGTAAAACCTTATAGGTACTGCGCTTACCTTTCGGTGCCACAACCACGACTTCTGAATCAGTCTTGACATAGTTTTTGCCCTGATTGAGTCGAGCTTCAACTGAATCTGCACTGGTGTTTACAGCGACTTCTTTCGGATATGAGAATCCTTTGGTCAGCTCCTTGCCCTGCTGCTCGGCAATAGACTGACTGGTCTGAATTGCAGTCAGTTTAATCTTGCCATCATAAGGGTCAACAATTTCTGTACCTGCAGGTGCCAATGCTTTGAGCTCTTCAATGACCTGTGCCTGTTCAGCTGCAGTTGCCACAGGTTGTAAAAGCTCATCCACGGTCTTATTAATTTCTTCTGCTGACACCACTTTCTGGATTTGCTGACGTTCAGCTGCGGTAATTGGTGGCTCGACCTGGATAGGCTTCACCGAAGCAACTGGCGTCACAGCAACCGGAATACGTGGCGCGCTTGGAATAGGCAATTCACTTTTTGCAGCAAATTCAGCAAGTGCTTCGGAACCACGTGGTGTGCTGACCCGTTTGGTGGTTTGTGCAGTTAGATTAGGTGTCGTGGTGGTTGACACTGCTGCTGGTGCAGTCGTGGCTGGTCTAGGTGTTGTGGTCGCAGTTGGAGCTTTAGTTGCTATTGCAGTCTTAGCAGTCGTAGTGGCAAGCACCGGTGGAGTCTGCTTGGCAGGTACGATGGTGGTACTGGTTGATGCTGCTACAGCTGGCTTTGGAGTTACTGTAGTGGTCGTTTTAGGCGAGTTACTGACAGTACCTGCCCATAAGCCGCTTGAGCTCGACTGCAGTTTTTTCAGTTTTTCATCAATCGATGGACTTAAGTCAGCCGGAATCAAAATACGGCGTGGACTTTCAGGATCAATACGGTCACCACGATGTCCCGGGTTAAGCTGATACAGTTCAGCACGGCTTAAACCCGTAATCGATGCAATCTCATTTAAATTGGCTGCACCCACAGTCACTTCACGGAAGTGAGGACGGTTGGCAATCGGTGGCAAACTCACGCCATAAGTACCCGGATTTTTCACAATCTGTGCAACTGCCAGGAAGCGCGGTACATAGTTCATGGTTTCCTGAGGCAGTTTCAAGGACCAGTAATCGGTAGGCAAGCCTGCAGCCTTATTACGGTTAATCGCCTGCTGGATACGTCCCGGACCGGCATTATAAGAGGCCAAAGCCAATTCCCACGAACCAAACTGGTTATATAAGCTGCCTAGAAACTCATAGGCTGCACGGGTCGACTCAACGACATCACGACGGCCATCGTAAAGTGAGGTTTGTTTCAGACCATAAATACGGCCGGTACTCGGAATGAACTGCCATAAACCTGCCGCTGCCGCACTACTGGTCGCCGCCGGGTCATAAGAACTTTCAATAATCGGTAATAAAGCCAGCTCTGTAGGCATGCCACGGCGCTCTGCTTCTTTCACCGTATAATATAAATAGCGCGATGCACGGGCACTCAGGCGGTCCAGATACGGCTGACGAGAAATAAACCAGCCACGCTGTGCATCAATACGCGGATTCCAGGTATTCAGATCCATCTTGAAACCCACGGTCATCCGTTTCCAGATATCACCATGCTTCAAAATCAGTAAGCGGTCACCTTCAACCGCACGCATATCCGTTGCAGAAAGTAAATCTTCCAGCCCATCCAAACTGCTTGCATCTAGATATTGTGAGCCAACCTGCTTGCTTGACGCTTTCTGGGTCGCACTTTGTGTAGAAGAACAGCCCGTCAGTCCCAAGGAAGCGAGAGCCGTTCCAAGTACAGAAAATTTTAAAAATGCTGGTAATGCGGGCTGCCACAAAATTGCGGTTGGTTTATACATAAAGAAATCCAAACAATTCGTATATAAATTTATTTTTTAGATATGCCATTGTAGTGAAGCATGTCGTGGACACAAGGCATTAATTTACCCCGATTTCACGTTAAATGTTACAAGAAATTAAAAAAACTAGTGCATCTAGACGCATCAAGCGTATTTGCGTTATACAATATCCGCTTCAGCAAGTTCTTTTTTGATCGGATTTTAATTTATGTCTCACACTATCACGCTATATGTTGATGGCGCCTGTCGCGGCAACCCGGGTTTAGGCGGTTGGGGTGCGTACATAATTACCGAACAGCAGGAACACAAAATTTGTGGTGGCGAAGATCATACCACCAATAATCGCATGGAGCTGACCGCGGCGATCGAAGGCATCCAGTTCTGTCCGAAAGATGCCAAGCTGGTCATTTATACCGATTCCAATTATGTCAAACAAGGCATTACCGAATGGATTCATGGCTGGAAAAAGAAAAACTGGAAAGACGTTAAAAATCCGGATCTATGGCAAAAACTGGATGCCACCTGCCAAGGCCGCGATATTGAATGGCACTGGGTAAAAGGCCATGCCGGACATCCTGGCAATGAAATGGCCGATCAACTGGCCAATCAGGGCGCAGATGAAACCTTGAAAAAATCCAAATCAGTGACTGCAATCACTGAAAATAAAAAAAAATCTGAACCTGACTGGCTTCTAGACGACCCTTTCGGGCTGGACCTTGTCGATAGCGAAGAAGAACTCGAAGAGAGCATGGAAATGGCTGTAGAAGAAATGGAACAGACTGAAAATTTGGAAACAACTGAAAATACCGATGAGTCCGCTTCAGTCACTTCAGATTCAACCGAACTACATCCGCAAATTGTGATTACACCGCCGACCTTAGAGCTGCATGGCCCTCGTCAATTGATTCTGGATACTGAAACCACAGGTTTCTATTATCAGGATGGTGACCGGATCATTGAGGTGGGTGCGATTGAAATGATTAACCGGAAACTTACCGGCAGCTCAATCCATATTTATATCAATCCGAAAAAACCGGTTGGCGATTCGGTGAATGTCCACGGTATTACCGACGAGTTCCTGCAAGACAAGCCGCTGTTTGAAGAAATCTCACAGGTACTGTTTGACTATCTGCAAGGTGCCGAGATTATTGCGCATAACGCGACCTTCGATATGAACTTCCTGGATATGGAATTCAAGCGCTCAGGCTTTGTCGCGCTTTCTGAAGTTTGTGAAGTGACTGATACCCTGGCAATGGCCAAATCCAAGCATCCGGGACAAAAAAACTCTCTGGACGCCCTCGTGCGTCGTTATGAAATTCCACAGCGTGACCGTACCTTCCACGGTGCCTTGCTCGATGCGGAAATTCTGTCCGATGTTTATCTGGCCATGACCGGTGGACAGGTCTCTTTTGATATGGATGTCCTGTCACATACCGAAGAACAAGGCGGCAGTTCAGGCACTGTAAAAATCGAAATTGAATTGCCTGTGATTCTTCCATCAGATGAAGAACTTGCCGAACATGAGAAATGGGTCAAACAATTTGAAGAAAAGCATGGAACGCCTTGCCTTTTTGCCAAATAAAATCTAAATTTCAAGCAGTAATTTCGCTTTTAAAATACAGTTCTTCAGTTATAGTAATTCCAAAGAGGCCCCGTCCGATAAAGCGGGGCTCATATATAGATAATACTCAAGGAAAGGTGCAGATCCATGTCTTACCAAACCTCTATACATTTTGATCCAACAGCTTTACTGATAATAAAAAATGAGATTGATAACTCGATCAAGTTAGTCGAATCAGCAGTAAGCACCTTGGTAGAAGATCAAACTTTACCTTTTGGCATTGACGATGCATTAAATCAGTTCGAACAATGTGCACAGGTACTGGCACTGATTGATATGCCGAATCTGGCACAAATTGCACAATATTCAGCAGAACTGATGCGCAAGATTATGGGGAATCCGGCGCAGGTCAACACTCAGGATGTGATCGCATTGAGTGAAGGCACCACCATGCTGAAACGCTATATCGAATTTATCTGCTTACGGGAAGTGAAAATCCCGCAGTTCCTGCTCGATACCCTGAACCGCCTGGAACTTGCGCTTGGTAAACCATTAACCACTGAAGGTCAGCATATTGAACCTTTGCTTGATCTTATTACTCCAGACTTCCAGTTACCCCAAGTACCAGGTCTGGAAAAATCCAAATATGTGCAACGCCTGTATAAGCTGTCTCTTAACAAACTGCTAAAACAGGAAGAAAGCGAGATGGACCTGCAGGCGATCAAACTGGTCGGTACTTATCTGGCAGGCCTTTCAGCAAGTCATCCAAGCAAGCAATACTGGCATCTGGTGCATGTTGCTTTTGATAATATTGATCACCTGCTCATCAATGAACCACGTTTACGTACTTTAATCAGTATTGAACGCAACATGTCGCAGTACTTTAGTTCAGCCGACAGCTTCAAAGCTTCTCTGTCTGATCTGGCAAATGTATTAAGCTTATGTATCAGTCAGGAAGATGCAACTGCACAGCAAATCCGTAGCCAGCTGAATATTGGTGATGATCTACTGACAGATATGCAGCTTCAGGTGTTCAGCCGTCATCTGTATGGTCCGGACTTCGAAACCATGCATACCATTAGCGAACTGGTGACTGCGGAAATGACCCAGATCCGCAATGATATCGAATATAACTATCAGCACATGACACCTGAAAAAACTCAGGAACTCCAGACTCAGCTGAATAGCTTGGCCAATATCTTCAAGGTTCTGAACCTGAACGAAGCCTATCATGATTTAAACCGTCAGGCAGCTTCACTCAGCCAGGTAGATATTCTGAAAGATGAGTCTTTTGCCCAGCAGTTGATGAATGTGATTCTATCCGCGATGAACTCGATTGGTGTATTGGAACGTCACCATACTTCGAGCCGCTTGCAGCTACGTGTGAATAACATGAATATCTCATTGGATCGTCTGGACGAAGCACACAACGCTTTGTTAAATGAAACCAAGGCATTAATTGAATTGTCTAGCCAGATTCTGACTGATTATCTGCAAGATCAGGACCTGGCCAAACTTGAACCTGTACCCATCCAGTTCTGTGAAATTGGCGGTGCCATGCTGTTCCTGAATGCTGAACATGTGAAAGCTGCATTCAATACGACTGCCCTGTTCATCAAAAATCGTATTGAACAGTCGCTTGCATTAACACCAGTAGAAATTCATCATGCGCTGGATGCATTGGCTAGTGCCGACATGATGATCGACAACTTAAAGAACAAACAGCCTGTATTACAGTCCATGTTTAAGGTAGCATTAGACAGTAGTGAGAAACTGAAAATCGTTGCCTAATGTCTAAAAAATTATCACTTGCTTATATTTTCCAGCAGCAACAGTTGCTGGTCGATCAACACTTTCAACTGCCTCAAGTTGAAGCTCTGGCAAGTGATTTGCTGCTGAATCCGGGTGATCAGGTGGTTGCCCGTGATCTTCTTCCAGATGAGCCGATTCCTGAAGGCTTGCAACTGGTTCCAATCCGTCAATTATTACAGTTTTGGAATGTTCAGCAATTTGAACAGGCCAGTCGTGCTGTGCAACTCTTGGAATGGCACCGGAATCACAAGTTCTGTAGTCACTGTGGCATCCCGACTGAAGCCCATGCTGTTGAATATGCCATGGTTTGCCCAGCTTGCCATTATCGTCAGTATCCACGAGTGCAACCTTGTGTGATTACTGTGATTACCCGCGGTGAAGATGAAATTTTGCTGGCTAAAAATGCACGTAATACCAAAAGCCAGATGTATGGCCTAATTGCCGGATTTGTAGAAGTTGGGGAAACGCTTGAAGAAGCGGTACGTCGCGAGACGCTGGAAGAAGTCGGCTTAAAAGTGAAAAATATCCAGTATCTGGCCAGTCAGCCGTGGCCCTTCCCGAGTAATCTGATGATTGCCTTCAAAGCAGAATATGCTGGCGGTGAGCTGCAATTGCAGGAAGAAGAAATTAGCGATGCGAAATTCTTCAAGTTTGATCAACTGCCTGAAATTCCGTTTAAAGGCAGTATTGCCCATGCCATGATCATGCATGTGACTCGAGGCACGCCAGTCGCAGATGATACCCGTGAATGGCTCTAAGGTTTTTAATTAAAAAAGCCCGGTTTTTATACCGGGCTTTTTTGTGGGAATTACCATGATCACATATCTTCATTTAAAAGCATCTTCTAGCGCCCACATCACACGCGGCTTGGTTTCAAAGAACCGGCTAAACAAACTGGACAATGAACCGATCATTGTAATATGGCCCAGTTTCGGAATGGTAATCAGCTCACTATGATTGCCATGGTCTTTTAATACCCGATCCAGATCCTGACTGTTAAAATGACCGACAATATTGTCCCGCTCTGCCATGAACAGATAATGTTTGGTGGAGGTATTTTCCACAAAATAATATGGCATCACCTGCTGATACGGAATCGACTGGTCAAAAGCATCGGCACAGATTGGATCATCTTTATAATCAAAATGATAAGGACCTGCCAGTCCAATAATGGCGCGGATCTGTTCCCGCTCAATCATGGCTTTTTGCGGATGATACAGAGCAGACATGACATTAAATGCCCCGGCTGAATGCCCCATCAAGACCAGATTTTCCGTAGAAACATTTAACTGATCTGCATGCTGCTGCAAATGATTTAGCAACAGATGCAGGTCATTAATATAGATTGGGAAAATGTGTTCAGGCGCTAGGTGGTAATTCATCACCACCACATCATAGCCTTCTTTGGCAAAGGCTTCACCAATGAAGTGGTAATCCTTTTTATCACCATGCAGCCAGGCACCACCATGGACAAAGACAATCAGGGGGCGATGCGCTAAAGGCTGATGACTTAAAAACAGATCAAAACGTTGACGAGCTTTTAAGCCATAGGCTAACTGAGTTTCAACACTATAACCCTGTTTGGGGGTTAAACGGTTCAGCGCATAACTGCCAAAATCATAAATCCGGAAATCTTTATAACGTTGTTGGACTTCAAGGATTTGATCTGACAGCTGCGTTTTAAATTGACCGATCTTATGGAACATCAGTCGGTTCAACTGTATCAGGATCAATGGCGACTGGAGTCTGTTCAACACCCGACTGTGCATAAGATGCAGGCGCTGCAAAATTCTGGTTAGTATTATAACCAGAACGCTGATCCACGTTGTCGATGAGCGTGACAATTTTCGTGATATTGCCCACTTGTTGCAGCACCTGATTTAGGTCATCAATTTCAGCACTGTTCAGACGTCCCATTACATACAGTACGCCATCTTCAGTATGTACATGCACTTTGCTGTCAGACACTACCGGTGCTTTCATAATCAGGCCACGGGTATTCGCCGTCACGGCGGTATCCTGCATGATAGTAGTGTAGCTGCTCTGGTTACCCACAGTAATAAAATTATGCACCGCTTTGACGTCACTCATGGATTTGACATTATCTTCTGCCAATTGCTTGAGATGCGCATCCGGCACCTGCCCGGTCAACAGGACATTGCCATGGAAGCTTTCAATATTGACCCTTGACTGTTTAAAACGTGAATCCAGTTTATAAAGATTAATTTTTGCAGTACGTACAATAGAAGAATCGATAAATACCTGTCCTAGCGTCCGAGTTCCATTTTCGGTACCTACAGGAGCCGTACCAGTACCGCTAGAAATAAAGCTGGCACAACCCGATAAACTTGCGACACACAGCATTGTTATTGCAATACGCTTAACCACTCAGCAAGACTCCTTAATTTTAATCAGTCTTATTTCAATATAATAATCTGTTTTTTCAAGGCCAGATGTTCTTCATCATACTTGAACTTTCCCATGATGCTGCAAATTTTATCTACCGCATCCGATCTTATTTTATTCAAAGATTAATAAACTCTTGATCAAAAGTAAAAGCATTTTCAAACCAGTGCAGATCATAAGGGTATTGAGAAAAATCATGCTGTATGGTTTTTGCAAAATACCGATTAAAATCAAAACAAATCACATCAAAACGATAGTAATAATGTGCAAACTGTGGATTTTTTTGAATAAAACATACAGCCGTTTGTAGGACTTTTCGTTGCTTGGCAGAGGAAACAGATTCATAAGCCAATGCATAACCCGTTTTAGCTCGTGCTTTTACTTCGACAAAGACCAGTTCCTGCTCACGCTGCATGACCAGATCAAGTTCACCATAGCGGCTATGCCAGTTTCTGGCAATGAGCTGAAAGTCTTGTTGTTGCATCAGTTGCGCAGCTTGTTGTTCTGCCCATACACCTAATTGTTTCTGCATCGCTGACTCTTATAGTGCCTTGAGACCTTTGGCACTCTGCTGAAAACAGGATGGTGTACGTTGTATGCCCTGATCCGATACCCGAATCATTCCAGTACGACCCTGGAATTCAATATTGCGTATTTTTTTATTGTTTAAATAATACTGGGTGATTTGCCAGGCATCGCCACCAAAAGCAATCAAGCGCTGATAGGACATATTCACCGGTGCCTGTTGATGAGCCTGCATCACATCAGGCCAGTTAGCAAAATAAAGTACCGGCACATCGCAGAACTTGATGCCTCGTGGCGGAACATGCTGTTCATTAATTGCATTTGCGACTGTATAAATCCGTTTATGTCCTAAACCCTGTAAGGATGCCAGCCAGTCTGCATTGCCAAGCAATAGTATCCCCTGCTTGCTCTTCAGAAAAAATGGCGGCTTCTGGATCATTTCCAGTTGCAGCTCACTCTGGCTAAGTAGTGACATTAGCAATAGTTCATGTTCTGACTCACTGCCCGGTTGACGCAGCACAAACAGTTGCTGAATCCCATCTAGCGCAATCTGCTTCTGTAATGCAGCTGCATCTTCTTTTTTCGACAGGCTAAATTGCCAGATATTTGGGGCCGTGAGGCTAGTTTCATTCAAACTCAGTGTACGAATCTTGGGTTTAGTCTGCACCAGCTGCTCTACATCCTGACGTGCCAGAGGGCCGATCACCATTTGCGTCTTTTTACTGACATGCTGTTTGAGTAACTGAGAGATTTTTTTCTGGTCTGAATTGACCCATTTCAATGGTACTTTCTGTCCGGACGCCGTATATGCACTGAGAAATCCTTGCTTGATACTCGAAGCGGCTCGCGCCAAGGGGCCGGTTTCAGGTAGAATAATCAGCACTTCCGCTTGTACGCTGCTGACGCAGGCCAGTAACCCCAAGCCCAGAATTTTCTTTTGAATCTTCCATTTTTTATTATTCGATTTATTCCACATGGAGAAACCTATGAGTGCTCAGTTATTTGTTGTTGCGACTCCAATCGGGCACTTAGATGATATTAGTTATCGTGCAATTAATGTATTGAAATCGGTGAGTCTTATTGCAGCTGAGGATACACGAACTTCTGCACAATTACTTAAACACTTTAATATTCAAACACCTTTGACAGCCTGTCATGAACATAATGAAAGCAACAAGATTGATCAGCTGATTCAACGCCTGCTCAATGGTGAAGATATGGCATTAATCAGTGATGCAGGCACACCACTGATTAGCGATCCAGGATTCAAGTTTGTCCGTGCTGCGCAAGAACATAATATTCATGTGGTTCCTGTACCGGGTGCATGTGCTGCAATTGCCGCTTTAAGCGCAGTAGGTTTACCGAGTGACCGTTTCAGCTTTGAAGGCTTTTTACCGTCTAAACAAAGCCAACGACTCTTGACTCTGGAAAAACTGAAAGATGAAACCCAAACCTTAATTTTCTATGAAGCGCCCCACCGCATTTTGGAATGTGTTAAAGATCTGGCAGTAGTATTCGGTGCAGAACGTCCTGTCGGTTTTGCCCGTGAAATTACCAAGACCTTTGAAACTATCAAGAAAATGACACTGGGTGAATTAGTCGAATTTGTTGCCAATGACCATAACCAGCAAAAAGGTGAAATCGTACTGGTCATTGGCGGTTCTATCGAAGAAAAAGATCTGGATCAGGAAAAACTGGATAAATTGTTACTGCGTTTATTACAAGACCTGTCTGTCAAAGCAGCTTCACAGCTGGCTGCTGATTTGACTGGAATCAAGAAAAAAATTGCCTATCAACGTGCTTTGGAACTAACCTCTGCCAACGATTAATTTTTCTTTACCCATAAAAAACACCACAATCAATGTGGTGTTTTTTTATTTACTAATATTGAGTGCAATTATTCTCTTGCAACGGATTCATCAGCTGGAACTTCAGTAATACGGCCACCGCTTGCCAGGAAAGCCGCAATTTCATCTTCCAGTGCCTGACGTTTTTTCTGCTTAGCAGTTACAGTCAAAGTTTCAGCTTCTAATACGTCTGTATCATTTACAACTTCTTCGCTACTTGCAGCACCTTTTTCTGCTGCTTTTGCTTCATCGTCGTCGATTACAGGATCTTCTACATCATCATAATCATTTACGTCTGTCATTTTGCTCTCCCCACAAATGGCTTCGCTTTTATCTATTAAACCAAGCTTTAAATTAACTGAAATTTAGCAATCTCTTTGGTCTTCGCCTAGCCCTAATTTTCAAAAAATCGTATCTTTTTTAAACAAAATGGTTACTCTTTATAGATGTTTGTTTAAAAAATTTACATTCGGCCGCTAGGCTGAATAACGTGTATCTTTGAGTAAACTTAAACCATTCGCCTGAGCCATAAATGCATCTTTCAGGACTGTCTGTTGCTCGACCTGTTTCAGCCCGAAATTACGTGCCCACACCACTGGGAAAAGCTCTGTAGTTTCCATCCAGCCAATCGCCGACATGCTATGCATCATCGCATCATTCTGGCCTTTACGGCGATGCTCATAACGTTTCAAGGTCTGTTCATGGGCCCACACTCCACGCGCTTTGTCATGCAGCAACACGTCACAGAGTACGGCAGCATCCAGACAGCCGATATTAACCCCTTGTCCAGCGAGCGGATGAATCACATGCGCAGCGTCACCAATTAGTGCCAAGCCATCTTGTACATACTGCTGTGCAGCACGAGCTTTGAGTGGGAATTTAGCTCGTGCTGTCGCTTCCAGCACTTCACCCAGCATATGATAGCTTTCACGGGTCAATAGTTGAGTGAAGTCAGCATCTGATAGCGCTGCATACTCATCGGCATAATCATCAGGTAATGTCCAGACTATGGATTGCCAGTGGCCTTGCTCTTCTTCTTTAAGACTCGCCATTGGCAGATAAGCCAAAGGACCAGTTTCCAGAAAAATCTGACGGGCCACATGCTGATGTGGCTGGGCTGTTCTAATTGCGCAGCTGATTCCGGCCTGTTTATAGTCCAGTACATCGATATCGATAAAGGCTTGCTCGCGCACAAAGGAGTTCGCGCCATCTGCGCCAATGACCAACTTGGTTTTGAGCTGGGTGCCATCTGCCAGATGAATGATCCAAACATCTACTCCACGTTCAACCCGGTTAACTTTGACCTGTGTGCGGTAATCTTGCACCTCTTCAAGCATCTTTTGCTGGATGGCCAGATTCAGAATACTCGGTTCCACCATTGAGCCTAGCGCCTGCTCTACAGAAGGTGTTCTTTCTGAAGAATGACCAAAGTTAATTTCACCATAGCCATTTTTATTCCAGACCTGCATTCCAGTATATGGCTGCTGGCGTGCAAGTTTTTCCCACACACCTACGGTTTTTAATAAATGAATAGTCGCCTGACTTAGAGCCAAAACCCGCGGATTGGCTACACTTAAAGTTTTGTCTGCATCCAGAATAGGCGCAGCATCCAGAACAGTCGCTTGCACACCACCTTGAGCAAGTAATAAAGCGGTCAAGCCACCTACTAGTCCACCACCAACAATGACAACATCTAATACATCAGAACTTGGATTCAGACTCATGCTTTTAACCCCATGGCATAGTTAGCGACCAGTGGCTTGATACCAGGAATGGTATCAAAAGCAATCAGTCCGGTATTACGGATCAGTTTCAAGAATGGATTCTGGTTACTAAATCCACGTACAACTGAATCACAGAACTTGATCACTCTTTGCTGATCATTCAAGCGGGATTTTTCATAATCCTGTAATACTGCTGCATCACCTAAGTCTGCACCTTGTGACTGCTGTTCTTTCAGGTAGCGCACCAATACATGCGCATCTCGCATACACAGGTTAAAACCCTGACCCGCTACTGGATGAATTGTATGTGCAGCATTACCCATCAAGACCACGCGGCCCACAGCCTGTTTTTCTGCTAATACTTGGGACAATGGAAAACTGAAGCGCTTACCTGTTTTCTGGAATTTACCGGCACGATCGCCATAGGTTTCTTGTAAGGCGTTCAGGAAATGCTGGTCATTTTCTTCACCCAGCCATTCTCCTTCCGTTCCTTTTTTCACAGGCCAGACTACAGAACGACGATATTCACCTGGAAGTGGTAATAAGGCTAATGGGCCTAAGTGGCTAAAGCGTTCAAAGCCAACATGATTATGTGGTTTAGAAGTTTGAACGGTAGTGACAATAGCGACCTGATCATAATCATGTTCTGAAGCCCCAATACCGAGCGCTTTACGACAGAAAGAATCACGCCCATCAGCAGCAATCACCACTTTGGATTGAAGTTTCAATAAAGCATCACCACGTTGTGCTTCAAGATAAGCAAACTCAGCATCTTGAGTCAGAGAGCTTACCTGAACCCCATCAATCAGTTCAATGAGTGGTTCTTTTTTGACTTGAGTTAGCAACACACGACCTAGCCAGGCATTTTCAATGACCTGACCAAAGCTTTCGACTTTTTCCTGTTCTGCAATTAAGCGCGCCTTACCAAAACTGCCCTGCTCAGTGATATTCACTTCAAGAATCGGGGTTGCATGTTCCTGCAAGGCATCCCATAGGCCAAGTTCCTGGTAAATTTGTACACTACGGCGTGACAAGGCACTATTACGTGCATCAAAACTGGAATGATAGGGTGCAAGATTTACATCATCATAATCTGGATATTTGATCGCTTCCAAAAGTTTGACTGCAATATTGGTTTTCGCCAACATTAGTGCGAGACTTAAGCCGACCATACCACCACCGACAATGATGACTTCTTGTTGCATGATGATTTCTTGTTGCATGCTGTAATCCTTTCAATGGCGTACCTATATACATAGATACTTATAATCATGATAAATTTTATATTAGCCTAAAAAATTTCTTTTTTATAATAAATTAGGTAGCGGTTTCGAAGCGAAGTCTGCTTGTGGTTAATTTATAGCTAACCTCAACGTCCTAGTTAAATTTTCAAAATACCGAAGTGTCATCTGCGTGAGGAAAAGCAGAAGACTTTTGCAGTGTTTGTTAGGTTTAAAAGCTTGGTATGAAATGATGAAGATAGGATCTGGATATAATTTTTTGAATTAACAATATTTACATTTTTAAATTTATAAAATATTTTTTATTTAACTTATTTAAAGTAAATCTCATTCTAAAAAATCATGCGATACATAGCTTTAACTCATATCGCATGATGATGTAAGGATTAACTTGCTTTCAATGTATAGGCATGGTCGTTTAGACTTGCCAATATCTGAATAAAATGAGGAATGGTCTCGGCATTCAAGGTATAAGGATTGAATTCATCTAGATTATGCTCGGCAAAGAATCCAAGAATATCCTGATGGATATTGGCATATTTCATATGCCAGTCTGAGAAGAGTCGATCATTCACATCTTCAAAATACAGAACTTCACAATTTTTATGTCGAGCATCTTTCAGGATTTTTTTATAGAATAGATCTTCGATCTTGTTCCTATCTCCTTCCAGACATTGAACAAAGTAACCATTCCCATAATACAGAGCCCCAAAAATCGCATTACGTGAATTGAAATTCAACGCTTCTGTCAGAATATTGAATAGATCATTCATTGGATCTTCGCAGTCGTACAACTTACTAACATATAAAAGTCTTGCGTCGCTCATTGTCTACCTCAATATTTTAGATTATGTACATTACTCAATATTTTTCCGTTTAATATATATAACTGATTTTATAAAAATTTTCTATGATTATATACAAAATAATTTATCGAATAGTAAAATAAATTGAAAAATAAAATGAATTTTTATATAAATTCAGTCACTTGCTTTGAACATTTATTTTTTAAATATTTCTATATTAAAAAGCTTCAAAATTTTGCTATTTGAGATCTGCCATCAAGTATCAGTTTTTTACTTTCTAAATGCTCATGTGACTTGAGCACTAGTTATCTTTGCCAGAACAGCGGCAACCCGACCAAAATACAGATCAGTAATTTATTCTCTATCAGTAGTGCAACTGCTACAAATCCACTAGCAAAGATGAAGGAAAGGATTAAATGAGTCGCGCTGTTCAATTTAGAAACGACAGTCTAAGTCGAGCTCCAGCAACTTATTAAGAGTATGTATATTCTTCCACCGCTCTTCTCATAATATTTTTAAAGAGTAATTGTTTTTAATTTCAAAATGATACAAAAACATGCCTATTTAATAACCAATTTTGTACTCTCTGACTTACAGCTATTCAAGTTCTTTACCTCTATTCCAGTTAAATGAATTTTCATATGATGATTACATCAGGAACAGGGAGTTCCACATAAGAATAACAATAGATAAACACAAGGACAGTAAGGTACGACAGGAGTTATACCAAGCTAACCCATACAAAGAACCCCGGCAGGATGCCGGGGTTCTTTATTATCTAATGATTAAAAATTTGAAGATAATACTGAGGTTTCTAAATAGAAATCTTAGCAATTACTACTAAATATATTTTTCATGTATGTATAGAAAATTCCCAAATTTTGGTGTGAAGAAGATAATGTATACGTGATCTTTGAATTGATTCATAAATGGTTTCTGAAATTTCTTTTATTAAGCTGATTACTTTTACTTTTTATTAAAATTTTGAAACATATTTTAAAGGGACTAATAAATAATAATAATTAGTAAAAAATTCAATTTTCATTTATTTAAAATACTCTAGCAAACAATCGAGTTCCCATAAAATAAGCTACTCTTATATAAAAATAATAGTAATAATTTTAGATTAAATAATCAGTAATATTCACGGTCTTTCACGAGGTATATTTGTGAGACAAACATTGAGTGTGATAGGTTAAATTAAATACTTTAATAAAATAATAACTATGCTTTATTCAGTGCAATTTCTTAGGGGGATTGCTGCCTTAATGGTAGTTATAAGCCATACCTCCTTTAAAGGACAACAATACAATGTAGATGCGCTCCAGTGGTATCACATAGGCGGTTCTGGCGTTGATTTATTTTTTATCATCTCTGGCTTTATTATGTGTTATACAACATATAATAAAAAAGTTAATTTTTTAAATTTCATGAGAAACCGATTCATCCGAATCATTCCTCTTTATTGGGTTCTCAGTTTTTTTGCTTTAATTGTATTTCTGATTTCTCCAAATCTTATAAATTCATCTGGTGGTGAAACAGGAATTTTCGAATCCTTCTTCTTAATTCCGAATGGCAGTAAATTTTTAATTAATAATGGATGGACTTTAAGCTACGAATTTTATTATTATTTTATATTTTCTTTTTTCCTAATCTTTTTATTAAAAGACTTATATAAATATCTTTTTATCATTCTATATTTTTCAGTTGTTGTGGCTATAGGTTTAATACTCCAACCAAAATCTGAATTTCTGATGTTTTTAACCCATAATCTTTTGCTTGAATTCGCTTTAGGCGTTCTGGCATTTATCATTATAAAAAATACTAGCCTTTCCCGATTAATGTCTATATTTATGATTCTTGTCGGTGCTTCCGTATTAGCCTATCAAAACTTTTATAAACTACCTGATTTCATCACCTTGAGATCATTAAAAATCGGGATTCCAATGTTTTTCATTTTTGTTGGATGCGTAGCTTTAGAAGACTTAATCACAGAAACTAAATCACTAATTTTAAGATTCTTTAATCATCTTGGAGATTCATCTTACTCTTTATATTTGATTCATCCTTTTACTTTAAGCCCAGTTGCTATGGTTTTAAACAAACTCAATATATTAAACCCGGCGAATTCAAACATGAGGTGCGACAGTTTCAAAAGCCTTATGATAATCAA
>ERZ1023241.133-NODE-133-length-24324-cov-24.386089_pt1 | contig 24324 bp, 16 predicted proteins | sample MGYA00380455_ERZ1023241 | MGnify/ENA primary metagenome ERZ1023241 (study PRJEB33173, sample SAMEA4830304) | metagenome | study: EMG produced TPA metagenomics assembly of the PRJEB25223 data set...
TGTTCTGAATAACTCATTGCACCATTGTATTGGTTTTATAATGATTTGACTATAACCGAATGATTTTCAAACAATCAAAATTCAGGCAATAAAAAACCCGCCTTACAGCGGGTTTATCTTAAAATCAGTCCAGTCTTATAGGCGAACCAATTCCACAATTTTCTCAGCAAGTTCTTCAACTGTATCGGCTGTATAAGTCACATCTGTACCTTCTGCAAGGTCAGTAATGACTACTACACCAGTTTCACGAACAAGTGTAACCTGTTCAGCAGTCAGACCCGCTTTCGCAATTGCAACCACACCTTGTTGAATCAACAGGCTTTCAAGTGCTTGAGCATTTTCCAGTGCTTTTGCAGTTACTGTCACCGCAGCAGGTTTTTGACCCAAACGTGCAGCACGTGCTTCAGCAGTTACAGGTTCATTGTGTGCAGTCCATTCCACTGCAGCTTCAACCATACCCGCACCAACAGTCACGTTGCTTAGACGGTCGATGAAAATGAATGAACCGGTGTAACGGCTGTCTTGATAACGGTCGAATACCACTGGCGCATCAAATTCGATAGTGACATCAGCAATCGCATTCAGATCCAGCTGCTCTACTTGTAATTTTTCCAATGTGTTCACATTGGTACGGTAGTTAATTTTCGCAACTTTCGCAGGAATAGTTTGCGTACCAAACTTCACGTTATAAAGTTTACCAACGACTAGCGGCTGATCGTTCATCCACACTACAGACGCACGTGCAGAACGTGAAATCAGTGGTTGTTCGCCAGCTTTCACCAACACGTTACCACGTGAAATATCAATTTCATCATTTAGCGTTAAAGTAACAGCTTGACCAGCTACAGCATGATCCAGATTACCGTCAAAAGTGACAATTTCTTTCACTGTTGATTTCTTGCCAGATGGCAGCGCAACAATTTCATCACCAACTTTTACTTCACCCAGTGCGATCGTACCGCAGAAACCACGGAAGTCGAGGTTAGGACGGTTAACGTACTGAACTGGGAAACGGAATTCGTCTTTGCTGGTATTACGTGTAATTTCTACAGTTTCCAAAGTCTCCATTAAGGTCTGACCTTGGTACCACGGCGTATTTGGTGATTTGTTTACAACATTATCACCGTTCAATGCAGAAATTGGCGTGAATACAATATTTTCAGGTTTACGATCGCTCAGCTGATCCACGAACTTGTTGTACTCAGCCTGAATTTCATTGAAGCGTGCTTCAGAGAATTCAACCAAGTCCATTTTGTTCACTGCAACCACAATATTACGAATACCTAGAAGGCTCGCAATAAATGAGTGACGACGTGTTTGAGTCTGAACACCGTAACGCGCATCGATCAGGATAATTGCAAGATCCGCAGTAGACGCACCAGTTGCCATGTTACGAGTGTACTGTTCGTGCCCTGGGGTGTCGGCAATGATGAACTTACGTTTTTCAGTAGAGAAATAACGGTAAGCGACATCAATAGTAATACCCTGCTCACGTTCAGCTTGTAGGCCATCAACAAGCAGCGCTAAATCGGGTGCATCGCCAGTGGTACCTACTTTTTTAGAGTCACGGGTAACCGCTTGCAGCTGATCTTCATAAATCAGTTTTGAATCGTAAAGCAGACGGCCGATAAGAGTAGATTTACCATCATCCACGTTACCGCAAGTCAGGAAACGCAATAAGTCTTTATTTTCGTGCTGTTTCAAATAAGCCAAAATGTCTTGGCTAATAAGTTCTGATTGGTGAGACATCGCTCATAGCTCCACAAATACGTTGAAATCGGTTTCTTTTAATCCCTCTAAATCTCCCTTTGTTAAGGGAGACTTTTTTCTCCCCTCTTTGAAAAAGAGGGGCCGGGGGAGATTTCTCTTAGAAGTAACCTTCCTGCTTTTTCTTTTCCATCGAACCTGCTTCGTCATGGTCGATCATACGGCCTTGACGTTCAGATGTGGTCGCTAAAAGCATTTCCTGGATAATTTCCGGTAAAGTTGTTGCAGTTGATTCAACCGCACCCGTTAATGGGTAACAACCTAAAGTACGGAAACGAACCGATTTCATTTGTGGCACTTCGCCTGGATTCAGGCGCATACGCTCATCATCAACCATGATCAGTGTACCATTACGCTCAACGACTGGACGTTCAGCAGCTAAGTACAATGGAACAAGTTTGATATTTTCAAGGTAGATATATTGCCAGATGTCCAGCTCAGTCCAGTTAGACAATGGGAATACACGAATACTTTCGCCTTTGTTCACTTTACCATTGTAAAGGTTCCAAAGTTCTGGACGCTGGTTTTTCGGATCCCAACGGTGTTTAGAGTCACGGAATGAATAAACACGTTCTTTGGCACGTGATTTTTCTTCGTCACGACGTGCACCACCGAAAGCAGCATCAAACTGATATTTATCCAGTGCCTGTTTCAGACCTTGGGTTTTCATAATGTCAGTATATTTAGAGCTACCATAGTCGAATGGGTTTACGCCCGCATCACGACCTTCTTTGTTCTGATGCACGATCAGATCAAAGCCATGTTCTTTGGCCATGTTATCACGGAACTTGATCATGTCTTTGAATTTCCAGCCGGTATCTACATGAAGTAGCGGGAATGGAAGTTTTGCAGGATAAAACGCTTTCAGTGCTAAATGCAGCATAACTGCTGAATCTTTACCGATTGAATAAAGCATAACCGGATTTTCAAACTCGGCAGCAACTTCGCGAATGATGTGAATACTCTCAGCTTCAAGCTGTTTAAGATGAGTAAGTCTTTCCTCATTTAATGACATAGACAACCTGCGTATTACACGTGTACTTATTACACTTTATAAAATTTATATTCATTATAGTGATTAACTTTTCATAACGATTGCTTGTTTTGTGATATTCATATATTAAAACGTCATATAAAAATTCACTAATATCAACTATCAGTTTTTATGAATCTGATAGCTTAGCTAAATAAAGACAATTGATTGTTTAGTCAAAGCACTCTGGAAGATTACTTTTAGCAATGAAATGATATATTAATCATCTAAACGGACAGTTCACATCGTGGTGAAAAAAAATTAGAGTAGGATTAGTTCTTCCAATTTATAAACTATGTATGCCTTATAACGAATTTGATTTAGATACTTTAAAATCCCGTCTGGAACAGGCAAAACTTGCCGGTTTTATTTACCAGCACCAGCAACATATTTTGGTTCTTCAGAAACCCTATACTGAAGATGGCAGTCCTTTAAACATTTATATCCAACATGAACTGACAGCGGATCAGATTGGCCTGCAGTTTGGCCTGCGTAAGCTGAATGGTCAATGGGAATACCTGCTCGGTATGACTTATAGCAACCAGCAGGCAGGTTACGAAATAGGTGCCGGCAATCTGAGAGGCGATCAAAAAGCCTTTAATCTGCTTTATGCTTTCTATAACTATCCTAAAGCCTTCTTCTTGGTGGCCCTTCCTTTGTCTGCAAATACTCAGGCATTGGAACAGGCTCTCGACGAACAACTATTTAATCAGCCTGAACTTAAATTTCTGGAGACTGCAGTAAAAACCAATCCAATGGGCGAACAGGTGCAATGGATGAAGAACTATATCCTGCAACAAGCCCTTGAAATGAAAGTCCGTATCCAGACCGCCATCCTTTAATGCTTTTATACATCTACATAGGCATAGAAAAGCAGATGTATATCAATTGCTTTTCTATTCTTTACATAAAACCTCAGATTCGCCCACCTATAAAATAGTCGACATTTATTAGCATCTAAGAAAAGCTCATCACATATTGTTAAATTTTGGATTTTATCAAGTTATCCCAATAGGGAATTTTGTTGTTTTTTGCTTACAATTTTATTAATAACTGTTATCTTTAACAGGGTCATAAAATTTCTATAAAACCATAATTAGAGACAGAAACTCATGTGGGAACTGTTCACTCATCCTTCCAACATTGTATTTAGTATCAGTTTAAGTCTGATGCTGATGTTTGCTGCCTTAGAATGTGTCTTGCTGATGCTGGGAGGTGGCTCCCAGAATATGTTCGAACAATTTCTGCCTGAAGAACCGCTTCACCCAGAAGTAGGTGTTGATCAACATACTGGCCTGTTCCATAAAGTATTCGACTGGCTTTATCTGGGTCGCCTGCCTCTCTTTATTTGGCTCATTATTTTCCTGACCAGTTATGGTCTGAGCGGATTATTGATCCAAGGTCTGTTTGAACGATTTACCAGTCAGCTTTTAAATGCATGGATTATTTCCCCTGCCTGTTTATTTTTATGCATGCCGATTGTACGTGGGCTGTCCCTGCTTGCTGCCAAAATTCTACCTCAGGATGAAACCATCGCGATCTATAGCGATGAACTGATCGGACGAACCGCTACTATTATTCTGGGGAATGCCAAAGCTAACTCCCCTGCTCAGGCCAAAGTTCAGGATCAGCATGGTAAGACCCATTATGTGCTGGTCGAACCTGAACGTAATGAAATATTTAATCAAGGTCAGACAGTTGTTCTGACTCAAAAAACTAAAAATGGCTTTCAGGCTATTGAACTTTAATTAAACCAATTTCCTATAAAAATCAAGCTTGCCCAAAGAGACTTTATAACAATGCTAAATTTTGATTTATATAATGTTTTGATTATTGCAGGGATTATATTCGTTGGCCTAGTCACCTTCGGATTAATCATTGCACGTTTATACCGTCGCTCCAGTAAAGAAATTTCTTTTGTGCGTACCGGTTGGGGTGGTGAAAAAGTGATTCTAGGTGGTGGGGCTTTGGTGCTACCGGTGCTACATGAAATCATTCCCGTCAATATGAATACCCTACGGCTGGAAGTCCGTCGTGCCGATGATCAGGCGCTGATTACCCGTGATCGCATGCGTGTCGATGTAATGGCTGAATTCTATGTGCGCGTTAAGCCTACTGCCGATTCGATTGCTACGGCAGCACAAACTCTTGGTCAAAAGACCATGTCACCAAATGAACTGAAAAATCTTGTGGAAGGTAAATTTGTCGACTCTTTACGCGCCGTTGCCGCTGAAATGGCGATGGAAGAATTGCATGAGAAACGCGTCGACTTCGTACAAAAAGTACAGCAAGTGGTATCTGAAGATCTGCACAAAAATGGTCTGGAACTGGAAACTGTTTCTCTGACAGGTCTAGATCAAACCGGCTTTAAATACTTCAATCCTCAAAATGCGTTCGATGCTGAAGGTTTGACCAAACTCACTGAAACCATTGAAGATCGTCGCCGTAAGCGTAATCATATTGAACAGGATACAGATCTGGCCATTAAAGCCAAAAATCTGGAAGCCGAGCAAGCGCGTCTACAAATTATCCGTGAAGAAGAATATGCCAAACTGCAACAGGAGCGTGAAATTTCGATTCGCCGCGCTGAACAGTTAGCTGAAATTGCAGCTCAGGAAGCTGCAAAAAAACGTGAAGCGGAAGAAGCTCGCATTGCTGCTGAACGTGAAGTAGAACTGAAACGTATTCTGGCAGCTCGTGATGTTGAAAATGAAAACATTCAGAAAGCCCAGCTCATTCAAAAAGCTCAAGTTGAACAGAAGAAAACCATTGAGCTGGCTGAACAGGATCGTGCGATTGCGATTGCAGAAAAATCTCGTGCTGAATCTGAAGCCAAAGCTTTAGCTGATCAGGCACGTGCTCAAGCGGTTAAAGCGGAAGAAGAAGTCGTCACTGTCCGCCAGATCCAGCAAGCAGAACGTCAAAAAGCGGTTGAACTGGTTGCAGCGAAAGAACAAGCTGAGAAAGATGCAATTGCCATTACCGTTGCAGCAGAAGCTGGCAAACAGGCAGCAGTTGATGATGCAGAAGCGGTTCGTATTGCCGCTGAAGCTGAAGCTGAAAAAGTTCGCCTGAAAGCCAAAGGTGAAGCGGATGCCAAAGTCTTACTTGCTCAAGCGATGGAGAAACAGTATCAGGTCGATGCTGAAGGTACCCGCGCAGTGAATGAAGCAAATAATGTACTGTCATCTGAACAGGTAGAAATGCAAATCCGCCTAACCATGCTGAAATACTTGCCTGAAATCATTCGTGAAAGTGTTAAGCCAATGGAAAACATTGATGACATCAAGATTCTGCAAGTCAATGGCCTACATGGCACACATGCGGGTTCTTGTCAGGCAGATGCCCATCATGAAGGCGGCAATGTTGCCCTCTCCGATCAGGTGGTGAATAGTGCTTTGCGTTATCGTAGCCAGGCACCTTTGATTGATAGCCTGATGAATGAATTAGGCATTCAGGGTGGTGACATCAATGGGATGACTCAAAGCCTGAAAGCTAAAGCTGGTATAGATAACTAAATACTCAATTTTCGAATTATCATTTAGTTAGACTTTAATCTCCTTTTGCAGCAATTATAAAAAAGCCCTCAATATTGAGGGCTTTTTATCAGCTTAATAAATTAAGCCAAACCTTTTTCTTTCAAAACCTCAAGCATGGTTGAACCCAACTCTGCAGGACTACGTGTATACGCCATTCCCGCGCGTTCAAAAGCTGCAAACTTCTCTTCAGCAGTTCCTTTACCGCCAGAAATGATGGCACCTGCGTGACCCATACGCTTACCTTTCGGCGCTGTTACACCAGCGATATAACCTACCACCGGCTTGGTCACATGCGACTGGATATACTCAGCTGCTTCTTCTTCCGCAGTACCGCCAATTTCACCAATCATGATAATGGCTTCAGTTTGCGGGTCTTCCTGGAACAGTTTCAAGCAATCAATCTGGTTCATGCCTGGAATCGGATCACCACCGATTCCGATACAGGTTGACTGTCCAAGACCTAATTTAGTGGTTTGTGCAACCGCTTCATAAGTCAAAGTACCTGAACGTGAGATAATGCCGATCTTACCTGGCTGATGAATATGACCCGGCATAATCCCGATCTTACACTCGCCTGGCGTAATGATACCCGGACAGTTTGGACCGATCAGACGCGTACCATTACCATTGGTTTCCAGATAACGTTTAGCTTTTAGCATATCCAGTGTTGGTACGCCTTCAGTAATCACAACAATCAGCTCAATACCTGAGTCAACAGCTTCTACAATAGAATCGAGGACAAAAGGTGCAGGCACATAAATCACAGAAGCATCAGCTTGAGTTTCTTGCACCGCTTCACGCATAGTATTAAATACTGGCAGATCCAGATGTGATTGACCACCTTTACCCGGTGTTACTCCACCAACAACTTTAGTGCCGTAGGCAATAGCCTGTTCAGAGTGGAATGTACCGTTCTTGCCTGTAAAGCCTTGGACTAAAACTTTGGTGTCTTTATTAATTAATACGCTCATTGTGATACTCCTTAAGCTTTTACTGCAGCAACAATTTTTTCTGCAGCATCGGCCAAGCCATTTGCAGAAATCAATTTCAAACCAGATTCATCCAGTAACTTGGCACCAAGCTCTGCATTGTTCCCTTCAAGACGAACGACTACAGGTACAGTGACATTTACCTCCTGAACCGCTGCAATAATTGCCTCAGCAATCATGTCACAACGTACAATTCCACCAAAAATATTAATCAAGACACCTTGTACAGAAGAATCTGCCAAGATAATTTTAAATGCTTCAATGACACGCTCTTTGGTTGCACCACCACCTACATCCAGGAAGTTAGCTGGTTGACCACCATAAAGCTTGATAATGTCCATGGTTGCCATCGCAAGACCGGCACCATTGACCATACAACCAATATTACCCTCTAAAGCAACATAGTTCAGGTCAAATTCAGATGCTTTCAGCTCACGCTCATTTTCTTGTGATTTATCACGTAAAGCAGCAACTTCAGGCAGACGGTATAGCGCATTTGAATCAATACCGACTTTGGCATCGACACAGAGAATGTCACCATTTTCACGAACAGAGAGTGGGTTAATTTCAAATAAAGCAAAATCATTTTCGACAAAGGCTTGGTAAGCAGCTGTCATGACTTTAACAAATTGATTGATCTGGCTATCTTTTAACTTAAGTGCAAACGCCACTTCACGCGCCTGAAATGGCAATAATCCTACTAAAGGATCAACTTCGACTTTAATGATTTTTTCAGGATTTTCTTCTGCAACTTTTTCAATTTCAACACCACCTTCAGTGGATGCCATGAAAGTAATACGACGGCTAGAACGGTCTACCACTGCACCTAAATAGAGTTCACGCTCGACCGGATACACATCTTCAGACACCAAAATACTATTGACTGGCTGACCATTTGCATCGGTTTGATAGGTCACTAAACGTGAACCAATAATCTGATTGGCATATTCAGCGGCTTCTTCAGCCGACTTTACCACTTTTACCCCACCTGCTTTGCCACGACCACCTGCGTGAACCTGCGCTTTTAATACTGCAAACTTCCCACCAAGCTGCTCAAAAGCATGTACTGTTTCTTCAGCATTGGTAGCAAGAATACCTTCTTGTACAGGCATCCCATATTTTTTTAATAACGCTTTTGCTTGATACTCATGTAAATTCATTGATTAACCTTTTACTACTTATTTGACTTTGTTATTACACGTTTTCCCAATATTTCTTGGTTCACATCAATCAATATTGGTATTTTCGGATCTTAGATTTTACTTATCTTTATTTTTAGATGATTATTCATTCAAAAACAACCACCAAATGTAAAAAGAGCGGCCGGAGCCGCTCTTCGAAGAATTACTTACGCTTGCGTTGGATCGCGTGAATCGCACGACCATCAACTGCAAGAGCAGCTTCATGTACGACTTCAGAGAACGTTGGGTGACCGAAAGTCATCAACTGCAGATCTTCAACTGAAGATACAAACTCAAGTGCGATCATACCTTGGTGAACGATGTCAGACGCAGCAGGTCCAATCACGTGCATACCCAGCAGACGGTCAGTTTTTGCATCAGCAACAAACTTCACAAAACCAGCACCTTCACCCGCAGCCAAAGCACGACCATTTACAGCAAAACCGAATTGACCAGTTTTCACTTCATGACCTTTTTCTTTGGCTTGCTCTTCTGTTAAACCTACCCAAGCCGCTTCTGGGTGAGTGTAGATGACAGAAATAATAGTGTCATAGTTCACTTGAGCAGCATGACCGTGGATACGTTCAACAGCCATTACGCCTTCTTCCATTGCTTTATGTGCAAGCATTGGACCACGTACCAAGTCACCGATTGCGTATACGCCTTCAACAGAAGTTGCACACCAGTCGTTTACTTCAACCAGACCGCGCTCAGTCAGTTTGATACCTGAGTCTTCAGCCAATAGGCCTTCAGCATAAGCACGACGGCCTACACAAACGATCAGCTTATCGAAAGTCTGTTCTTTGTCTTCGCCGCCCTGGCTGTATTTAACAGTCACTTCACGACCGTTAACTTCAGTACCAGAAACTTTTGCACCAATGCGGATATCAAGACCTTGCTTGGTCAGCAGTTTTTGGTAGTCTTTTGCCAATGCTTTGTCAGCCATTGGCAAGAATGCGTCCATTGCTTCAAATACAACAACTTCCGCACCCAGACGACGCCATACTGAACCAAGTTCAAGACCGATTACACCAGCACCAATCACACCAAGACGTTTAGGCACTTCTGGGAATTCAAGCGCACCAGTTGAGTCCACGATCAGGTCTTGATCTACAGGAGCAACTGGAATATTTACTGGTACAGAACCAGATGCAAGGATGACATATTTAGGCTCTAAAACCTGAGTTTCACCTTCATGCGGTACAAACTCAACTTTTTTACCAGCAAGTAATTTACCAGTACCTTGTAACCATTCAATGCCATTACCTTTAAGTAACTGCGCAACACCACCAGTCAATTGCTCAACGACTTTGTCTTTACGCGCCAGCATTTTAGACAAATCGAAAGCAACTTCACCCGTTGTAATACCGTGGTCATCTAAATGCTTAACAGTATCTTCATAACGGTGAGAAGAATCTAAAAGTGCTTTAGAAGGAATACAACCTACGTTTAAGCAAGTACCGCCTAAAGAAGGTTTACCTTTATGAATACGTTTTTCGATACACGCAACTTTAAAACCAAGCTGTGCAGCACGAATTGCAGCTTCGTAGCCACCTGGGCCACCACCGATTACAACTAAATCGAATTGTTGAGACATTATTCTCTCCAAAAATGGGCCTAGAGGATCACCCTAAGCCCATGGATTTATTCTTTAGAATTAAAGATCAAGGATCAGACGAGCTGGTTCTTCTAACAATTCTTTGATTGTTACAAGGAAACCTACAGCTTCTTTACCATCGATTAGACGGTGGTCATAAGAAAGCGCTAGGTACATCATTGGCAAGATTTCAACCTGACCATTCACTGCCATAGGACGTTCCTGGATTTTATGCATACCCAGAATCGCAGTTTGTGGAGTGTTCAAGATTGGAGTTGAAAGCAACGAACCGAAAGTACCACCGTTGGTAATTGTGAAAGTACCACCAGTCATGTCTTCAATCGCAAGTTTACCTTCACGCGCTTTACCAGCGTATGCACGGATACCATTTTCAACTTCAGCATAGTTCATACGGTCTGTATCACGAAGTACAGGAACCACTAGACCACGGTCAGAAGAAACTGCTACACCGATGTCATAGTAACCATGGTAAACGATATCATCGCCATCGATAGACGCATTCACTGCTGGATAGCGTTTCAGTGCTTCAGTCGCAGCTTTAACGAAGAATGACATGAAGCCTAGACGTGCACCATGACGTTTTTCAAACGCTTCTTTGTACTGGTTACGCATTTCCATGATTGGTTTCATGTTTACTTCGTTGAACGTAGTCAACATTGCTGTTTCTTGAGTTGCAGCAAGCAGACGTTCAGCAACACGTTTACGCAGACGAGTCATTGGAACACGTTTTTCAATACGTTCGCCAACCGCAACGCTTAACGGTGCAGCAGCAGGCGCTGCAGGTTTAGACTGATGGTTCGCAACATCTTCTTTAGTAATGCGACCGCCACGACCTGTACCAGATACGTCAGCAGCATTGATACCAGATTCAGTCAATGCTTTACGTACTGCTGGAGCTTGGTCTTGAACCTGTTGACGCTCAACGATCGGTGCATTACCCGCTTCAGTTTTTGCAGCAGCTTGCTCTACTGATGCTTCAGTTTCAGATTGAACTGCTTGAGTTTGAGTTGCGCCAGATACGGCACCCTCTTCAAACTGTGCAATCACTTCAGCAGAAAGCACTGTATCGCCTTCATTTTTAACGATTGATGCAATTGTACCGTCTGCAGGAGCAACAACTTCTAAAACAACTTTATCAGTTTCAATATCACAGATCACTTCATCACGTGATACTGCTTCACCTGGTTGTTTGTGCCAAGTTGCGATCGTACCGTCCGCAACTGACTCTGGAAATACCGGTGCTTTAATTTCGGTTGCCATTATTTAGAATCTCCTGGATTATTCAGCATCGATCGCTAGAGCGTCGTTAACGAGCTGAGCTTGTTGTTTTGCATGCAAGTATGGTGAACCACACGCCGGTGCAGCTGAAGCTTCACGGCCTGCGTAACTAATACGGATTTGTTTGCCCGCTTTCATCACATCGTCATATAAACGAGGCGCGATGAACAACCAAGCACCTTGGTTTTTCGGTTCTTCTTGTGCCCAAACCAGTTCTTTCACGTTTGGATACTGAGCAAGAACTTCTGCAAGACGTGCTTCTGGGTACGGATACAATTGTTCAATACGTACAATTGCAGTGTTGTTCAATTCTTTTTCACGACGTTTTTCAACCAGATCGTAGTAAACCTTACCACCACACAGTACTAGACGAGTTACGTCTGCTTTGTTGATGTTATCTACTTCGTCGATCACAGTCTGGAATGTACCGTTAGCCAGTTCTTCCAGGTTAGACACAGCCAACTTGTGACGAAGCAATGATTTAGGTGACATGATGATCATTGGTTTACGGATCGGGCGGATTGCCTGACGACGTAACGCGTGGAAGATCTGTGCAGGTGTAGTTGGAGTCATCACTTGCATATTGTCTTCAGCACATAGCTGCAAGAAACGTTCCAGACGTGCAGATGAATGCTCAGGACCTTGGCCTTCGAAGCCGTGTGGCAGAAGCATAGTCAGACCACATACACGTTCCCATTTGGTTTCACCAGATGAGATGAACTGGTCGATCACCACCTGTGCACAGTTTGCAAAGTCACCGAACTGAGCTTCCCAGATGATCAGGCTCTTAGGAAGAGTAGTCGCGTAACCGTATTCAAATGCCAGTACTGCCATTTCAGACAATAAAGAGTCATAGATCGCAACACGCGGTTGATTCTCTTTAATATGGCAAAGTGGAATATAAGTTGAGCCATCTACCTGATTATGCAGTTTTGCATGACGGTGTGAGAATGTACCACGACCCACGTCTTCACCAGTTAAACGGACCAGATAACCATCATCTAGCAGTGATGCATAAGCTAAAGTTTCAGCAGCACCCCAGTTCAGTGGCATTTCACCAGTTTGCATTTTCAGACGGTCGTCAATCACTTTAGAAACCTGACGCTGCATCACGAAACCTTCTGGAAGCTCACGCATTTTGCGACCAAGTTCTTTAAGACGTTCTAGATCACACGTAGTATCCCACTCGTCTGTATATTCATGACCCAGGTAGGGTGTCCAGTCTACGAACATTTTCTTGTTCGGCTCTAGAACCAGTGCATTGGCAACATGTTTACCTGCTTCAAGATCAGAGCGGTATTGTTCAACCATTTGATCTGCAGTTGCGCGATCAAGCACACCTTCTTGAACCAGTTTGTCAGCATAAAGCGTACGAGTTGTCGCTTTTTTGTTGATTACTTGGTACATCATTGGCTGAGTTGCAGCTGGTTCGTCCGCTTCGTTATGACCACGACGACGGTAACAGAACATATCGATCACGACGTCTTTACGGAAAGTATGACGGAAGTCATGTGCAAGCTGAGCAACAAATAATACAGCTTCCGGATCATCACCATTTACATGGAAGATCGGTGCCTGGATCATTTTCGCGATATCAGTACAGTATTCTGTAGAACGCGCATCACGTGGATCAGATGTGGTGAAACCAACCTGGTTGTTCACTACGATATGAACTGTACCACCTACTGTGTAACCACGAGTCTGTGACATCTGGAAGGTTTCTTGGTTTACGCCTTGACCTGCAAATGCAGCATCACCGTGAACAATCACTGGTAACACGTCATCGCCGCCAATGTCTTTACGACGGACTTGACGTGCACGTACAGAACCTTCAACTACAGGTCCAACGATTTCAAGGTGAGATGGGTTAAACGCCAATGCCAAGTGAACTTCACCACCTGGAGTCATCACGTTAGAAGAGAAACCTTGGTGATACTTAACGTCACCAGAACCTTTCTTGTGTAGTGATTTGCCTTCGAACTCACCGAACAGGTCAGCCGGGTTTTTACCCATGATGTTAACCAGAAGGTTCAGACGACCACGGTGTGGCATACCGATTACGACTTCTTTACAGCCTACAGAACCGGCACGCTGGATCAATTCATTCACCATAGGAATGAAAGACTCACCACCTTCAACACCAAAACGTTTTGCACCCACGAATTTATTACCGAGGTATTTTTCCAGACCTTCAGCCGCAGTTAAACGTTCAAGAACATGTTTTTTCTGATCAGCACTCAGGCCATATTGACCACGTGCGCTTTCAAGACGTTGCTGGATCCAGCGTTTTTCTTTGGTATCCACGATGTGCATGTATTCAGCACCGATAGAGCTACAGTAAGTCGCTTCCATCGCTTGGACCATTTCGCCCAAAGTCGCTGCTTCCTTACCAATCGCAAGGTTACCGGTATTGAATATAGTGTCCAGATCAGACTGAGTTAAACCGTGCGCAGAAAGATCAAGATCTGGCACAACTTCGCGTTTAGCCAGACCTAATGGATCCAATTTTGCTTTTTGGTGGCCACGGTTACGGTACGCAGCAATCAGCTGTAAAACGCCAATTTGACGATGTTCATGCTCTGAACTAACTGTCGATTGGATAACAGGCTGAATACGGCTTGAATTGCGACCTAAAAGTAGGAATTGCTCACGTACATTGCTGTGTGGTTGATCACCTTTTGGGAATTTATCGAAGTACGCTCTCCAGTCAGCACCCACTGAGTCTGGAGCAGTGAGGTACTGCTCATAAAGTTCTTCAATATACGCTGCACTATCAGCGGAAAGTTCAGTGTCAAGACGCAGAGCGTCAGCAACTTCTTGCATTTGTGGACCCATTTCCTATTGCAAAAACATTTTCAGGATGCTTTTTAAGCAAAACCCAGGATTAGTAATGTCAAATTGATAATTCAACATTAGTCCCCCATAAGGCATAAGCCATGAGGCGTTATCACCACACCAAGAAAATTCTTGATATGTTTAATGAACAATAACGCCCCTCAGCGGCATCATCACTCATTGAATACCCGATCGTGACCGAGCAATTTTTTGCAAATCGACTTAGAAAAAACAAAGATTTAAACTATATTTTTTCTAAAGCGACTTTGACTTACATTTATATACTAGTCTCAACTTCTTCCGTGTTTAAAAAATGTACATCGGCCCACACATTTTTTAAATATAGTCTTGTGCTAAATGCTATCACGATCTCGACTAATCAATTGATTTTTTTGACGAGGAACGCATGTTTTTTAGTCAAATACTTCTATCAGAAATTACTCTAACATAGGGAGCTTTAAATGAAAAACACATTCAGCGTAGACTAAAGTCCTACATCTTTTTGATAAACAAAAAGAGAGTAAATCTTCCAATCCACTCCCTTTGCAACTTTACGTTATATAATAACATTATTGAAAACCTTTTTCAGTCCAGAATTACATCTAAAAATCATAAATACCTCAAACAACATCATAATAGTGCATAAATCCGACCAAAATGTTCTGCAATGATTCATCACCCGATTTGATCATATGAGATACAGCACCAATAACAGCAGTTTTCACGACCACTGTTCGTTTATGGAGCCCTATAAAGCAAAAAGCACACCAAGTGGTGTGCTTTTTGAAAAACTGTTTATTGCAGTCTAAATTAGCCAGCCATATCTAGAAGCATGTTACGGATGTGACCGATTGCTTTAGTAGGGTTCAAGCCTTTAGGACATACAGATACACAGTTCATGATACCTTTACAACGGAACAGAGAGAACGGATCGTCAAGACGAGCCAGACGCTCTTGAGTACCTGTATCACGCGAATCGATGATGAAACGGTATGCATTCAATAATGCTGAAGGACCCAAGAACTTGTCTGGGTTCCACCAGAATGATGGGCATGAAGTTGAACAACATGCACAAAGAATACATTCATACAGACCATTCAAGTGTTCACGTTCTTCAGGAGACTGCAGACGCTCTTTAGGAGGTGCAGGCTGGTTGTTGATCAAGAACGGATGAATCTTGTTGTACTGGTCGTAGAACTGGTTCATGTCAACTACAAGGTCTTTGATTACTGGAAGACCAGGTAGTGGACGAATCGTGATTTCATTTGGTAAATCGTTCAGGTTCCAAAGACACGCCAAACCGTTTTTACCATTAATGTTCACACCATCAGAACCACAGATCCCTTCACGGCATGAACGACGGAATGTCAAAGATTCGTCCTGTACTTTTAATGCAAGAAGCGCATCAAGTAACATACGGTGCTTATCAGTCAGTTCAAGCTTAAAAGTTTGCATATACGGTGCTTTATCCTTATCAGGATCGTAGCGGTAGATATGAAATGTACGAGTACCTCTACTCATCTTTAATCTCCTGATTAGAATGTACGTGGTTTCGGTGGAATTGCATCAACCGAAAGAGGTTTGTAACGCACTGGCTTGTACTCAAGACGGTTGTCAGCAGAGAACCACAAGGTGTGTTTCATCCACTCATCGTCACGACGGCCATATGGATACTCTGGGTGATCTGGTGGTAATTCAAAATCTACCACAGTGTGAGCACCACGACATTCTTTACGTGCAGCAGCTGAAATCAAGGTCGCTTTAGCAACTTCATACAGGTTTTCAACTTCTAGAGCTTCAATACGTGCAGTATTGAATACTTTAGATTTGTCTTTCAAGTGAATGTTGCGAACACGCGGCTCAATTGCAAGAATTTGTTTTACACCTTCTTCAAGCAGCGCAGTTGTACGGAATACACCCGCGTGGTCTTGAACGATGTCACGGATTGCATCAGCAACTTCTTGAGCATTCTCACCAGTTGTTGATTCATCCAGCTTACGAACACGCTTAATTGTGTTTTCAAGCACAGTTGTAGGAAGCGGTTCATACTCATCACCGTGGTGTTTAGTCACGTAGTCGATGATGTGCTGGCCAGCAGCCTTACCAAATACAACCAAATCAAGCAGTGAGTTTGTACCTAAACGGTTTGCACCGTGTACAGATACACATGAACATTCACCGATCGCATAGAAGCCTTTCACTGGTTTCGTGAAGTTGCGACCTTCTTGGTTAGTAGAATAGGTATCAGTATTCTTGTCGTAGTTCGTTACTAGAGCTTCAGATTCTGGAGACTCAGGAACAACTACCTGACCATGAATATTTGTAGGAATACCACCCATTTGGTAATGGATTGTAGGTACTACAGGAATTGGCTCTTTAGTAATGTCAACGTTCGCGAATTTCTTACCAATCTCGAATACAGATGGCAGACGTTTCATGATGGTGTCAGCACCCAAGTGAGTCATATCAAGAAGGATATAATCACCTTTAGGACCACAACCACGACCTTCTTTGATTTCCTGGTCCATAGAACGTGATACGAAGTCACGAGGAGCCAAGTCTTTCAGAGTCGGTGCATAACGTTCCATGAACGGTTCACCGTCTTTATTACGAAGGATTGCACCTTCACCACGACAACCTTCAGTCAACAGTACGCCTGCGCCCGCAACACCTGTAGGGTGGAATTGCCAGAATTCCATATCTTGTAATGGAATACCTGCACGAGCTGCCATACCAAGACCGTCACCAGTGTTGATATATGCGTTAGTAGATGCACGGTAAACACGACCAGCACCACCTGTAGCGAACAATGTAGCTTTCGCCTGGAATACGGCAATTTTACCAGTTTCCTGATCGATTGCTGTCACACCCAGTACATCACCAGCTTCGTTACGGATCAGGTCAAGCGCGATCCATTCAACGAAGAACTGAGTACCCATTTTCACATTGCTTTGATAAAGCGTATGAAGAAGCGCGTGACCTGTACGGTCGGCTGCAGCACATGCACGTGGAACTGCTTTTTCACCGTAGTTTGCAGAGTGACCACCAAATGGACGTTGGTAAATCGTACCGTCTGCGTTACGATCAAATGGCATACCTAAATGTTCTAATTCGTATACCACTTGCGGTGCTTCGCGAGTCATGAACTCGATCGCGTCTTGGTCACCTAACCAGTCAGAACCTTTAACTGTGTCGTAGAAGTGGTAATGCCAGTTATCTTCTTGCATGTTACCAAGAGATGCACCAATACCACCCTGCGCTGCTACAGTGTGAGAACGTGTTGGGAATACTTTAGTCAGTACCGCAACTTTCAAACCTGCTTGAGCAAGTTGGTAAGAAGCGCGCATACCAGAACCACCACCACCAACGATAACTGCATCGAAAGTTTCGTGTGGAATATTTGTGTAATCTTCTTTAGGGGTTATAGCGCCCATGATTGTTTCCTATCAATTCGCCCAAAAAATCTGGATTGCCCAGATCGCATATGCAAATACAGCAATAATCACTGCTGAAGTCAGTACAAGGCGTAAACCTGATGCTGATGGACCCATTTGACGAGTAGTCACATAGTCAGTGAATACCTGCCACATACCGATCCATGCATGCGCAACAAGAGATAAGACTGCCAACAAAGACATGATCTTCATTGGAACTGTCATCATAAAGCCGTACCATTGCTCGTAGTTGAAGCCACCATTCAGTAGGATCCAACCAAACACCACAACGGTATAAACAGCTAGAACTACAGCACTGATGCGTTGGACAAACCAATCACGAGAACCTGAACCTGTTAAACCAGTAGCACTTTTCATTAGAGTACGATCCATACAAATGCTGCAACAATACCGATTGCAGACAAGATTAATGAAATAGTAGCTGCAGTACGACCGCTTTGCAGTTCTTCTGCAACGCCGATATCTGCAAGTAAGTGCTTAATACCAGTGAACAAATGATAAATTAAGCCGGCTACAAATACCCATACGATAAAGCGGACAAAGAAACCGTTAAAGATTTCCTGCACTTCAGCAAAACCTTCTGCTGAAGACAATGATTTATCCAACAGCCACAAAAGGACCGGTACGAGTAAAAATACGATGACACCTGAAATACGGTGTAGAATTGATGCAATAGCCACGGGTGATTTTAAGTTTACTTCTAAAACTTGACCCATGGACAAATTGACAGGTCTGTTGCTTTTCACAGCGGGCATCCTGTAGTTAAAAACTCCATCCGGAGTTTGTTGGAATTAATTCGAAGGAAAGCTGGCATTATCAGGCAAATACATGCCTAAATATAAAACGACACTGAATTATAAAACGTGAACTATTAAAATACAAACAACTGTATTTGGCTTTTTGAACAAAAAACCTTTAAATAAGAATCATTAACAACAACTTTAAGTTCTCCCCCACTTACTTTATCTTCATATTCTCATTCTAGATATTTGTTTTTTAATAATTAACTTGATTAATTTAGTCTGTTATCTAGCCAAGCTTCGACTAAGCAGATTTAGACTAAAGATGAACAGCAAAAATATAATTTCGATCCTAAGTCCTTATTAATCCCAAGTAAAATCATAAGGATATATTTCACAAATAAATAATGATTATTTATATAAAGGCATCTCAATTTAGAATTTTTATACTAAAACCTACTTATCTCTTTATAGATCATAGTTTTTTTGATGTTTTTAGACATTTCAGATTCAAAAAAACACTTATATTTTTGATTAAGTTGTATTAAACAAAGTGAAGCAAATTTACGAGCTATTTTTTAGCCGATTAAACAGAGCCAAAAAAAAATTTATTGCTTTTATTTATAATTCAAGTTTGAAGTAAAAACTTCAGGAAATCGATGTAAGTTACGAGATTTATATAATTTTAAGTTGCGGCCTTAGAATATTTTCTCAATTTCTCCTTTATTTTTTGCTAGGAAAAAACACTTACAAATACGGCAAAGAATATATTTTTTTCTGCACCTTCTGTTCAATTTGACTTATTATAGAGGTTTGGTACTGTGATTTTATTAAACTTTTTATACCAATTATACCAAGATAAATGACTAAACCACCGTGATAATGTCATTTTTCATCCATAAGTATAATTGACAAAATTTCAGTAGCCACTAATCTTATAGCAAATTTTTGATCCGTCCGTTTTGTGCATTAAAAGATTGATAGGCAACTCGGATATACATTCACCAGGACAGGAGATCTATTGAATGTCTGAAGCAACTGGCAAGAAAGCCGTTTTACAGCTTGATGGCAAAGAAATTGAATTACCAATTTACAGCGGCACATTGGGCCCAGATGTAATCGACGTTAAAGATGTGTTGGCTGCAGGTCACTTTACTTTTGATCCTGGTTTTATGGCAACAGCTGCATGCGAGTCTAAAATCACTTTCATCGATGGTAATAAAGGTGTTCTTTTACACCGTGGCTACCCAATTGACCAGTTAGCAACTAAAGCTGATTACCTAGAAACTTGCTACTTACTTCTTAATGGCGAGCTTCCAACAGCTGAGCAAAAAGAAGAATTCGACGCTAAAGTTCGTAACCACACTATGGTTCACGATCAAGTAAGCCGCTTCTATAACGGTTTCCGTCGTGATGCTCACCCTATGGCAATCATGGTTGGTGTTGTTGGTGCGTTGTCTGCGTTCTATCACAACAATCTGGACATCGAAGATGTTAACCATCGTGAAATCACTGCGATTCGTTTAATCGCTAAGATTCCTACTTTGGCAGCTTGGAGCTACAAATACACTGTTGGTCAACCATTCGTTTACCCACGTAACGATTTGACTTACGCTGAAAACTTCCTGTACATGATGTTTGCAACTCCTGCAGACCGTGACTACAAAGTAGATCCAATTCTTGCGAAAGCAATGGACCGTATCTTCACACTTCACGCTGACCACGAACAAAATGCTTCTACGTCTACAGTACGTTTAGCTGGTTCTACTGGCGCTAACCCATATGCATGTATCGCTGCTGGTATTTCTGCACTTTGGGGTCCTGCTCACGGTGGTGCGAACGAAGCTGTTCTTAAGATGCTTGATGAAATCGGCACTGTAGAAAACGTTGCTGGCTTCATGGAAAAAGTGAAAACTAAAGAAGTTAAACTCATGGGCTTCGGTCACCGTGTGTACAAAAACTTCGATCCACGTGCGAAAGTAATGAAAGAAACTTGTGACGAAGTTCTTGGTGCTCTTGGCATCAACGATCCACAGCTTGCTCTTGCTATGGAACTTGAACGTATCGCGCTTTCTGACGAATACTTCATCAAACGTAACCTTTACCCTAACGTAGACTTCTACTCAGGTATCATCCTTAAAGCGATTGGTATACCAACAGAAATGTTTACTGTGATCTTCGCGCTTGCTCGTACAGTTGGTTGGATCAGCCACTGGTTAGAAATGCACAGCGGTCCTTACAAGATCGGTCGTCCTCGTCAGCTTTACACTGGCGAAGTTCAACGCGACATCAACCGTTAATTCGGTTAGCGTTGAAAGACGTAAAAACCACCCTTCTGGGTGGTTTTTTTATGACTGACAAAAACCAACACAACCAAGATGTGAAAAACTTAAAATAGTAAACCTGAAGAATTTTCAATTTCTACAAATTTCTAGAAATTACTCTTATATCGTTAAGGATTGAGTTTTAATGCTGTTTTACCTGCTTCCCTTCATCCTGAAAATGATTCGTTTTGATCAGTTTAAAAGCCGGAACTTAACTTCAGGTGAAATCAAGCTTTGCCAGCAAGTCTTTGCTGACCTGATTGACTATTCAGCAGTCCGTATCATGAATCACCCTTTCCTGCCCTGGCAATCCAAGCATGTGATCATGGCACCAAGTGGTTATATTCATGTGCGTAACTTGAATTATCGGGACGATTATTCTAAAGAAAGCCGTTCTTATCAGGCGCTTTTCATTCATGAAATGGCACATATTTATCAATATCAGCAGAATATTAATGTTTTGTTTAAAGGTGCTTTTTTACAGGCCGCTTATTTTTTAAGTATGGGAAAATATAATCCTTACAAATATCAATTTAATCCCAACAAATCCTTTTTAGACTATAACATTGAACAACAGGGAGATATTGCACGCGATATTTTTTTAAAAAAAATCCCCAATATTATTCTAAAAAATCAGTTAAGCAGATGATATTGAATATTTTTCACTCAAGTATTCTGTTGATTTCTATTTTAGGAAAATAAACTTATTTAAATCCACTTGAGTGTTTTTGTGCATTTAGCAGAATAAAAAAGCACCATAATAAGTCATTTCTGATCATAACTTTGTGTATCTGTTTCAATTCTCCTGAAACAGCTCTAGCATCTGCCTCAAATTTCGATAAAATAAGCCAAGTATGATATTTTTAGCTCGCAAATCAAGATTTAATGATCATGCGGTCATGACTTTTTTTAATTTTGGCCATTTGGCATTTTGTTCGTATCAAACTGCACTCAGCTGGATAATTAGAATTTTAAAAACCAGTGATTTAGTGTATTCACCTATAGGAATAGGACTTAATTGGAATGAAAAGTTTTAAAATTGCGATTGCTCAATTCTCTCCACATGTGGGCAATTTAGATGCAAATACGCAGACAATGATAGATTTGGCAAATCAGGCCAAAAAAGATAATGCTGATCTTATTATTTTCCCTGAACTTTCAACTTTAGGTTATCCGGCTGAAGATTTATTAATTCGTCCAAGTCTGACTAAACGTACAAAACTGGCGTTTGAGAAACTGACTGAAGTAAAAGATATCGTCATGGTCTTTGGTTTTGTTAATCAAACAGAAGATGGTGAACGCTATAACTCAGCCGCCGTCATGAAAGATGGCGAAGTTTTAGGTGTTTATAATAAACAGACATTGCCAAACTATGGTGTATTTGATGAGAAACGCTATTTTGGCGAAGGACATCAGCATCTGGTCTTCGAATATCTGGGACACAAGTTTGGTGTTCTGATCTGTGAGGATGTCTGGTCATTGTCTACGGTTCAACAGCTGGCTCAACTGAATATTGATACTGCGCTGGTTCTGAATGCTTCCCCATACGAAGTTGGCAAACCGCAACACCGTATCGATACCATGGCTGCGCTGGTCAAACAGTTGAATATCAATCTGGTGTACTGTAACCAGGTAGGTGGCCAAGATGATCTAATCTTTGACGGTACCAGCTTTGTACTCAATAAATCAGGCGAAGTAGCTCTGCAGGCGCCTAGCTTTGAAAAAGGCCTGTATATCGCTGAATATGATGTAGAAAAATTAGAGTTTAGCAAAGGCACGATTACTCCAGCGCTAGAAACTATGGCCGAGATTTATCAAAGTCTGGTGATGGCAACTCGTGATTATGTACAGCGTTCAGGTTTCCCAGGTGTAATTCTGGGTCTGTCTGGTGGTATTGACTCTGCCCTGACTCTTGCCATCGCAGCAGATGCGATTGGCCCTGACAAAGTCCAAGCAGTGATGATGCCTTATACCTATACTGCTCAGATCAGTGTAGAAGATGCCACTGAACAGGCAAAAACTATGGGTGTAACTTTCGGTATTGCCGAGATTAACCCGATTGTAAGTGGCTTCTTGCAAACGCTGTATCCCTTCTTTGGCAATGCCCCTGTAGATGCCACTGAAGAAAACCTGCAAGCACGTGCACGCGGTACACTATTAATGGCGCTTTCTAACAAGTTCGGCAATCTGGTTCTGGCAACCGGTAATAAATCTGAACTTGCCGTTGGTTACTGCACACTATATGGTGATATGGTCGGTGGTTTTGCGGTATTAAAAGATGTTTATAAAACCATTGTGTTTGAACTAGCGAAATACCGTAACAGCATCGCAGAAACTCCTGTGATTCCTGAGCGTGTTATTACTCGCCCACCATCAGCAGAACTTCGTCCAGATCAGGTCGATCAGGATTCATTACCGGCTTATGAAGTACTTGATGCGATTCTTTATGCTTATATTGAAGAAGATCTGAGCCAGGATGACATCATTGCCAAAGGCTTTGAAGCTGAAGTCGTGAAAAAAGTGATTCGTCTGGTTGATATTAACGAATACAAACGTCGTCAGGGTGCGATTGGTCCACGTATCAGCTCGCGTTCTTATGGTCGTGAACGTCGCTATCCGGTCGTTAATGGTTGGAAAGCAGGTATCTAAGTTTTAACAAAACCAGATCAGCCATAATGCCCAAGTAAATGCTTGGGCATTTTTTTATCTTTAAGCAATAAATAGGGTTAAGAAATTAAAAGAAGATTCAAAAATTTAAACAGACAGATATTTAGAAGAACTTTCTCTTAATTTTTTATTGATATTTTTATGGCACAAAAAAAGAGACCAAGCTGAGAGCTTGGTCTTTAAAAATGGTGGCTATGACGGGACTTGAACCTGTGACCCCCGCATTATGAGTGCGGTGCTCTAACCAACTGAGCTACATAGCCGTAAACTGTGTGCGCATTATCGTAATTTCAGGTTGTATCGTCAAGCATTTTAAACCACAAATGTTCAGTCTTTATGCAAATTAATCATAAACTCTTAAACTTTGTACAAATCATGATTTAATTCGAAATCCCATAACAGAATCTACAAAAATTGGTACCAACTTTTAAAGCCAAATCTAAATCGAAGTCGTATCATATAATATTTAATTTTAAGAATAACTTGCTGAAGAAACAAAATAAAAAGTGAATCTAGGACCTTTTCCTATCGCTATAATGCTTTTCCAAATATGGCCAATAGTATCTCTGGATTAAAGCAAAACTGAAGATGACGAAATTCAAAATATACCTAAGCCTGCTCCTATTGAGTGTTATAAATTTAGCCAATGCAACTGTTATTCATCCAAGCAGCAGCTTTTCAGGATGTGATGATGTGAAGAGTCTGGCTCAAGAGGTCATGCTTTTTAGACTTAAAGGTGCACCTCAGAAATGGATGATTCAATAAATGAAGCAGCGCTACGGTACAGCGAATGATCTCTATGCTCTGATTGGTATAAAACTTACTGAAAAAGCGTTTAAATATTAGATCTCTTGCGAAAGTCGTTATTGCAAGTTCATCCGGTTTACCAGTGCAGCGA
>ERZ1023241.144-NODE-144-length-22248-cov-4.985671_pt1 | contig 22248 bp, 46 predicted proteins | sample MGYA00380455_ERZ1023241 | MGnify/ENA primary metagenome ERZ1023241 (study PRJEB33173, sample SAMEA4830304) | metagenome | study: EMG produced TPA metagenomics assembly of the PRJEB25223 data set...
CATGTATCACATTTATAGCGTCTTACTTCGTAAGAATATCCTTTTTTATCTGTTATCTTACCAGCGTATAGGTGTAACTTATTATGGCACTGAGGACACGTTAGAACGCCTCTAAAGATAGCGTGATGTTTTACCTTACTTCTGTGTGTTTTGTTCTCTATAACGTCTAAAATACGCTTATAATCACTTTCTGCTAATACTGGCTCATGCGTATTCTCAATATACATATCTCCATACTTAGTATGGCCACGTAAAACTGGGTTTTTCATCAATCTAATAATAGAAGTCCTATTCCATTTCTTAACTTTAGGTACATTGACCTTCTTCAAGTTCATCTGTCTAGCAATTTCATTCCCCGATACACCATGTTTAAATTGCTCAACAAGATAATCAATTACCCACTTATGCTCATTAGGAATAAGTTTGCCATCTACATTATCATAGCAGAAGGGGGCTTCTCTAATATAGTTCCCTTCTCTTACTGCTGCACGACTACCAAATAATGCACGTTCACGTATCGTAGCACGCTCCCACTCAGCCATAGCACCTACCATAGTGATGAATAACTTACCAATGGCAGTTGTAGTATCAAATACTTCAGTAGCACTTTTAAACGCCACGTTGTACTTTTCAAACTTCTCTAGCATTTCAAGTAAGTCTTTGACATTACGTGTTAATCTATCCAATTTATAAACTAACACTAAATCATAATACTCTAGGTTATCCATAATACGTTTTAATGCTGGTCTATTCATCGAGCCACCACTTACACCAGCGTCAGTAAACACTTTGAAATCGTGCCAACTTTGAACTTCACAAAAGGCTTTCAATTTCCGTTCTTGCTCATGGATAGAATAACCTTCCGTTGCTTGCTCATAGGAACTCACCTGACACGAACGTAAATAGCTACGTTCATAATACATCACTCCTTAAAAAAGTAAAAAAATAATAAGGGTAGGCGGGCTACCCTTAAGATATTATTCAGATAAATCAAAAGTTACGCCTTTGCTACTAAATAAACTAGAAGTAATTTCTAATTTTTTATCTTTAGTATTTGCTACTTTATCAGAAACATCAAAAACTACATATCCTTCTGTTGTACTATCAGGATTAACTTGTTCTAAAAAGAATGAATTTTCAATATTACCATCATCACTTTGATTGGCAGACATAGAAGCTCCACCATCTGCATCATAAGACTTATCTTTGTTTTTTAACGTGAACATATTACTATCAACTGTTAGAGCTTTATCGCCATTATTTTTAATAGAAACATTAGCTACTACAAATGTGCCTTTCGGAGTAGTTGGAGCATATTGAGAACCAACTGAATCTTTAGTTTCTACTGAATTTACAGTTACTTCTAAGTCTCCATTTTTTACTTTCTCTCCCATTTTATGTGTTTTATTATCTGAACTATTGTCTGATCCACCTGTAATAGTAGCAGTACATGCTGAAATACCTACAATAATTAATATTAATAAAACTAAACAACCACCGCAGCCGAATAGCCAACCTTTTTTACGTTTCTTCTTTTTCTCTTCTTCTTGTTGTTTTTGATATTCTTGAAACTGTCTAAACTGTCTTTCTTCTTGTTCGTTATTAAATTTTTCTCCCATGACTTATCTCCTATATTTAAATTAAGTCTTTATATTCATTTAATCTAAGATGATATTTATATATTTTTCAATAAACCACCACCTTTAAATATGTAATATTCATATATTTTTATATTCAAACACTCGTAATGGCTCAAACTGGATAACGTATTTACCATACCGAGTGGAATAACTATATTTTTTATAACACTATAAACTTTATAGCACAAAATCTTTTATGATTTCAATAAAATTTCTGACTGCTTACAACTTTACCAATAATCTTAACTTCATCATCTTGTGAATAAACTTGTGGATAATGTGCAGGGTTGTTACTTTCAGGGATAAGGATAATTCTATCTTTCTCATATCTCACACGTTTTACAGTAGCGTTGTAACCATTCACTTGAACGACTGCAATCTGTCCGTTTTCCACTACTGCATCTTTTTCTACGATAACCACATCGCCATCTCTAAACTCTTTATCCATGCTATCGCCATTCACTCTAAGTCCGAAGATTTCTTTATTAGTATTTAATTTCTTAGTAGCAATATATGTATGTTCTAAAATATTTTCTTCGGCGTAGATAGGTAAACCAGCAGAGATTTGCGAAACAATAGGAATTTCACGAACTGGGAGAGTGTCTATTTCATTTTCTAATTCTTGCTCTCCATCATCATAATCTAATATTTTTTCAGCTTTTAAATTCAAACCTTTACATATTTTAAGTACATTTTCGACATTTGAATTATAAACACCTCTTTGTAATATAGAACGAACCGTAGTATAAGCTAAACCTATTTCTTCTGAAAATGCTTTAACACTACCAGATTTCAACTCCATCAAACGTTTTAATTCATTTTCTTTTCCCATGTTTTTTTACCTCGTTTATTTATTTTCTACCTATATAATACCATTCGAAAAATCGTATATCAACACAAAATAAAATTAAAAAATATGAAAAATAGTATTGACCTAGTACGAAAAATCGTATATAGTGTAGTTAAGCACTTCGGAAGTGCTAAAAAATAAATATTTAAATACGAAAATTCGTATTACGAGGAGGTAGACATATGTTACAAAATTTAGACGACATCAGAAAAGATAAAAATGTCACTCTGGTAGATATGGCGGACTTATTGAAATTGCGATACCAAACAGTAGCAGACAAAATCAATGGAGTTTCTGATTTTAAGTTTGGAGAAGCGTTATTGATTAAACACACGTTCTTTCCAGAATATGACATCGAATATCTTTTTGCTAAAGACGAAGAAGAAAAAGTATCTAGTTAATTAAATATCGATTTCAACGCTCACATTGAGCGTATAAGAGCGAGAGTGAGCGACGATATGAGCCACGCCATAATACATTAGGTCATTGCCAGGACTGTACGTTGAATGTGGGCGTTGATAGAAAACGCTTAAAAATAAGGAGGATAACAAATGCAAGTGGAAAAATTAGAAGAAATTTTAAAAATAATAGACGGTATGCCTAAATACGAATGGGACAGAATTGTACATGAAGTTAACAAGGCATACAGCCATAAGACCGCCAAGGTGGAACTTGACAGTCATAGCTGTGAAGTAATTAAAAAATCACTTAGTTAAAACTTGAATGAAACTAGGGTGAATTCGGTAATTCACGTTATCAATTTGAATGTTGATGTAATTGAAATTGAATAAGTTATTAATTTGTTCTTTATACCAAAGATTTGCATCAGTATATGCGTTATCAATTATAACGTTATCAGATTCGGATAGGTTTACCCATTCACCAAGTAAACAAGCGTAAATATTTTGCATAAAATCACCTCCTTATTAGGAGTATAGCAGAAAGGAGCATGCACGATTGAACGAATTACAACTTAGCAACGACCTAACAACTATTGAAACTGAAATTAAAAGTTATCAAAACATCGCTGGTCAATCTATTTTCGAGATTGGTCGTAGATTGAAACACGTGAAAGAGAATGACCTAGTACACGGAGAATTTATTAACTGGATAGAAAATACATTAAATATGGATAGAACAACGGCTAATAAATTTATGAAAGTGTCGAAGGAACTTTCAAATGATGAACCGGTTCAACATTTAGGATTTAAAGCTCTCTATCAAATAGCCACTATCCCAGAAGAACATCGAGAAGAAAAACAACGAACATCTTCAGGAGAAATGAAAACACCATATGAAATGACTAATAAAGAACGTGAAGAATTTAAACGTCAACTCAAACAACGTGACGAACAAAACGCTCATCTTCAATCTCAAGTAGAACAAGCACAACGTTCAGAAGAAATTGCGAAGAAACAACTAGAGGACGCAGAGAGTAGAGAGCCAGAAGTGATTGAGAAGTACATGGAGCCAGAAGATTACAACCAGTTGAAACAAAGTAACCAACAACTTCAAGATTACCTGCAAGAAGTATCTAATCACAATAAGCAACTTAAATCAGACATTGAAAGATTGAAAAATGAACGTTCTGAAACTGATGAAAAATCAGCTAAGTACGATCAACTCAATGAAGCTATTAATAAGATGAACGGTCAACTTACTAAAGGACAACAGAAAATCAAAGCACAAAAAGAAGTTTATGACTTAGTAAGAGCCAGCGAGAAATTGATTAAAGAAGTTTCTCCTTTATGTTACCTAGCTTATGGAAAAGACATAGTCGATAACGAATATGCTAGAGAGCCAATCGAAAGAATTATTAAAGATTTAAAAGATATATCAAATAGATTACAAAAACAAATTAATCAAGGAGATGTTATAGATGTCTAATCAAACAATGGAATTAAGTAGAGCACAAATGGAAAACATGGTGGCACAAGCACAATCAGCATTACAAATGTACGACAAAATTGTAGAAATTGAAGAAAGAATGAACCAAACAGCATTAAGAACTGAAATTAGATTAGATAAAATTGAAAATTCATATCCACTTTTAGATACAGAAGCAGACAGAATTCAGTCAATGGCAATGATTAAAGCTAGACAATTCACTAAACAATTATTCGCTCAAGAAGTGTCACAAGAACTCTTTTCTAAAAAGTTCGGTCACATTATAAGTGGTGTTTATAGAGCAATTAAAAATCAATTTCATGTAAGAAAATACACTCTAGTGAAACATGTAGATGCTGAAAAGGCAGTCGCTTTTGTAGAACAACTAAAACTAACAGATTTACCTCCTAGATATTTAAGACTTACTGACCATCAAATCGATACTGCTAAAAGACATGGAGATTTTGAAATTTTAAAAAGACTAGGTTAAGGAGGAATAACCATGAAATTTTTATACAAAACAACCCTCCTCATCACAATGGCAGTTGTGACGTGGAAGGTCGTAAAGATTGAGAAAAACACAAGATTTAAACTTAGAAATTTTGTTTATCCCAAAATTGATAACACTAAAAGTAAATCATTATTGGATATTGCTAGTCGCAATCTAAAAGATATTTAAAGGAGGCATAACCATGCTAAAGAAACTAAAAATAGCACTCCTAATCGTCATCTTGGCGGAGGAGATTAGAAGTGCTAGGAAACGTACTGTAAGAATTAATGTCGGAATAGACGAAGAACAATTAGCCAAAATTGTAAATAATGAAAATACAAAGAATACTAAATTATCTTTTTTCTAATAGGGGGTTCGAATAATGCTATTCACAAACATTTGTATGCTGCTAACAGTAATTTTTATGGTATTAGCACTAATTATTAACATTAAAAATTAAATTGTCGTTTCTTGCTAAAGTACCAAATACGCTTATTGGTAACTATTTCAACAACTTTAGGTTTTTCTTTCAGATGATAAGAAAATTCGATTGTTGCATTAGGTATAAAGATTTCGTTTTCAGTAAAAGGACTACAACTATACGGAGATGCAAAAGAATTAGGATATTTCTTCCAATCATCTTCCGGATCTTGTACATGAATGTTCTCTAATTTCTTATTACTGCTATCAAATAAATTAATTTCCTTAACAGTGATTGTTTTTGGAGAAACATTTGCAAGAACGAAACCAAATTTTATCGGTTCATTTTCATTATCCAGTTGATCAGTGTAGAAGTCACTAATTTCGATGCTAGGTCGATTACTTAAATAAGCGTATACGAAACTAGCTATTGCAACGATTAAAGCAATTACAGCAATGATATTGGAAAACGATGTTGATTGGATAAATTCCATTAAACATACCACCTTATGTATTAATAATTCAATTATACACGAAAGGAGTGATTGAAATGTCAGAAGAAATGTACAACTTTTACTTAACCTTCATGTACAAAGCTGGAGCATTACAAAAAGTAATTGAGGAGGAAGAACGTGAGAAAGAAAAAAGTAAGTAATGAAGATAAAAGCATGTATATCGCTGGAACAATGGCATTAGCATTATTCACTTTCCTAACACTATGTGGAGTGTTCATTGCACAAGCATTAGGTGTAGGAGTGATTGCTGGAGTAGTAACACACGTATTCTTCAACGAATACTACTACAAAATAAAGGACTGAATGCTATCGGCAAATAGCAAACAGTCGAAGTATCAACAAATTTTATACAAGTTAATCATATAACAACGGAGGTTCGTTATGCAAGACAATATTGTTCTCACAAGAGATGAATACGAAATTTTACTTAAAGATAGTATTGATTTAGCAATGTTAAGCAATGACTATAAACACTTAAAACGCAGAAACGAAACACTAGAAGAACATATCGAAGATTTACGAAAAGACATTAAGTTTTATATCCGATTATACAAAAACGCCGATGCAAGAACTAGCCAATTACAGAAAACATTAGATGACGAAACAAATATAGATGCAAAAGAAATGGAGGAACTTGCGAATGCCTAGTTTATTCGACTTATCAACAGATTACCAACAACTTTATGATCTCATTGCCGAACAAGAAGATGAACAAATTTTAAAAGATACGTTAGCAAGTATTAACGATGCTATCGAAGATAAAGCAGATGGATATGTAGCAGTAATTAAAACATTAGAAGGCGATAATAAAGCGATTGACGAAGAAATTAAGCGTCTTCGACAACGTAAGACTTCTAACCAAAATGGTGTGAAACGATTAAAAGAAAGTTTACAGGAAGTTATGGAACAAACTGGTAAAGAGAAATTCAAAACTGCACTTAACTCATACAGCATCGCTAACAACCCACCTAGCTTAGATATTACAGATGAAAGTTTAATTCCTAAACAATACTACATTGAGCAGCAACCTAAGTTAGATAAAAAAGAGTTGTTGAAAGTTGTAAAAGACGGTTTAGAAATTAAAGGAGTAGAACTAAAACAAAGTAGAAGTTTGAGGGTGAGATAGATGACAGAAGAAACTAAAGAGCTTAACTTATTCCAAAAGATAGCAGATGTTAAAGCTAATATTGATGGCTTTACTAAAGATGCAAAGAGTTACAACTACTCATATGTAAGTGGCTCTCAAGTATTGCACAGAATTAGAAATAAGATGATTGAAAACAATTTATTACTTGTACCAAAAACATCAGAAGAAAATTACAAACAAATTGACGTAACAAGATTTAATAAAAAGGCTGGTCGTGAGATTACAACATCAGAATTTATCGTTGAAATGAAATTGACTTATGTATGGATCAATGCAGATAAACCAGAAGAACAATTCGAAGTCACTTTCTATGCAGTAGGTCAACAAGACGATGTATCAAAAGCACATGGTACTGCATTAACTTACGCAGAACGTTATTTCTTAATGAAATTCTTCAATATTCCAACTGATGAAGATGATGCAGATGCAAAACAAAAACAAGAAAGATATGCAACTTCAAGTAACCAATTGAAAGAGTTGCTTAGACAAGAAGCAGATAGTTTTATTGAAATTGCTGAAAGAAGTAATGCTGCAAGCAAATATCAAGAACAGATAGAAAAATTAAAAAATATGAACGTAAATGATTTAAACAAACAACAAATCAACGTTACAAGACAACAAATTAATAAATGGCTTGGAGGAATTAAAGAATGATAAACAGAGTAATTTTAGTAGGAAGATTAACGAAAGATCCAGAGTACAGACAAACACAAAGTGGAGTAAGTACAGCTACTTTCACGTTAGCAGTAAACAGAACTTTCAAAAATAAAAATGGTGAAAGAGAAGCAGATTTCATCAATGTCGTTGTATTCAGACAACAAGCAGAAAACGTTAGCAAATACCTTTCTAAAGGTTCATTAGCAGGTGTAGATGGACGTATTCAATCACGTAGCTATGACAACAAAGAAGGTCGCCGAGTGTTCGTAACAGAAGTAGTAGCAGATAATGTTCAATTTATGGATAGCAAAGGTAGTAATCAACAAAACAATCAATCACAACAGCAAGGACAAGTACCAGCAGGCAATAACCCGTTTGCAAATGATAACAATGCAAATATAAGTGATGATGACCTACCCTTTTGATAAACCAACAACGAAACAAGTTAAGTACGCTGAATACTTACAATCATTTTTGAGAAAAGATGATGACTTATCAAAAATGAGTAAAAAGGAATTAAGCGACTATATAAACACGATAAAACCTGATGCAGAATTCGTAATCGATGAATTGCAAGCACATACAGATATTTTTTGGTAGGTGATTAAATGCCAAAAATTAAAAATTACATCACTCAAGATGACGGTACAACTACCGTTGTCATTGAGGGTGTAGAACTAGATAACAAAACATCGTTATTACTAGATAACGGACTAGAAGTTGAATGTGAAGTTAAAGCTATTAATCCATTCCTAATTACTGATAAGCAGCGACGAAAAGTGTTTGCTCTATGTAACGATATAGAGGCTTATACAGGGCAACCAAGAGAATACATGAGAGAAATGTTCCAAGATTATATAACGTTTCTAAATGGTTATGATAAACGCTTGTCATTAAGTAATTGTTCAAGAGAGCAAGCTAGACAATTAATCGAGGTCATATTGGACTGGGTGTTTCATAACAATATCCCACTTAACTATAAAACAAGTGACTTACTCAAAAATGATAAAGCATTTCTATATTGGTCAACGGTCAATCGCAACTGCGTTATCTGTGGCAAACCACATTCTGATTTAGCACATAGATTTGCAGTAGGGCGTGGCAGAGATAGAACGAAGATTAATCACTTTGGAAATCAAGTATTAGCGCTATGTAGAGATCATCACAACGAACAGCATCAAATAGGAATGGACACATTCAATAATAAATATCACTTAACAGATAGTTGGGTGGATGTGGATGAACGACTAAACAAAATGCTGAAAGGAGTGAAATAATGGCAGTTTTTAGAGTTTACAAAGAAAGTGGAAACTTCGTAACTGTACACAAAAGTTTTATCCATGATGACAACCTAAGCTGGAAAGCTAAAGGCATACTTCTTTATCTATTAAGCAGACCAGATGACTGGAGAATTTACGAAACTGAATTAAATAAACATTCGTCTGACGGTAGAGATAGTTTAAGAACTGGCATTAAAGAATTAGAAGAAGCTGGATATATCCATCGTACTCGAAGAAGAAATGAAAAAGGTCGATTAAGAGAATATGAATACCAAGTATTTGAACAACCTAACCAGATTGGAAAAACCTATGTAGGAAAAACCAACATAGGAAAATCCAACACTACTAATAATAACTCCACTAATAATAATAATACTAATAATGAGACAGGCGACACGTCACAAATCTTTCAGTTAGTTAGTAAAGAATTAGAAATGATACAAAGTCCTTTAAAAGTACAGGAGTTAGAAGATGAACTCAACCTTATTAAAGGAAAAAAACTAGAAATAACAACAGTAGCTATTAACTACTGTAAACAAAATAAGAAAGGTATTAACTACCTAATTAAAGTATTAAGAAATTGGAATAACGAAGGTGTAGATACTAAAGAGAAAGCACTAGCTAAAGTGACACCTAAGAAAAAGAAATCTAATGAAACTGAAGATGTATTTGCAGCAATGAAAGAGAAACTAGGTGTTAACGAATGAGTATGACTAAACAACAAGCATTCGAAATTATAGATAAAGTCAGACGTATTTATAATATGGAATTCGATACTCCTAAATTAGAAACATGGATAGACGTATTAAGTGAAAACGGTGATTACGAACCAACACTTAAAACAGTCAAAAACTACATTAACAGTGGTAACTCATATCCACCTAACTTACCTAAAATCATGAGAAAAGCACCTAAGAAATTGGAGTATGAAGAAGAACCAGAAGATGTGAAAGAGCATCACTGGAAAATGAAGAATGATCCAGAATATGTAGCTGCAAGAAAAAAGTTACTCGATGAATTTAAAGAACAGCTAAGAAAGTTTGAGGTGAACAGCTATGAATGAGCGTAGAGACATTGAAAGTACGATTATTGCAAGTTTACTCAAGAAACCTGAACTTATCGAAAAGCTACGTGTTAGACCTTATATGTTCTATTACGACGATTTTAGAGTGTTTATGGAATATGTGTTTGAAGTCGGTAAGGTAGATCATCAAGAAATATTCCTAGAAACATCGAAGAATAAAAACTTCTTAGATTTCGACACAATACAAAAACTCTACAATTCAGATTTTATTGGATATGGCATATTTGAACATTACCAACAGAATTTATTAGAAGCATATCAGGTATCTCAAGCGAATGAAGTTATTAACGAGTTTAACCAATCACAAAGTATAAAGTCATTTGAAACAATGCTTACTGACTTAAATGAAGTATCAATGATTAGTGCAACAGATGAAACAAGCACAAAGAAAATCGTTGATGAGTTTGTAGAAGAATTGTATAGCGATGAACCTAAGAAAGTGATTAAGACAGGCTATCCACTAATGGACTACAAAATAGGTGGTTTAGAGCCTACACAGTTAGTTGTAATCGCTGCACGACCTTCAGTAGGTAAAACAGGCTTTGCACTTCAAATGATGCTTAATATCGCTAAACAAGGCTATAAAACATCGCTATTTAGTTTGGAAACAACAGGCGTAGCAATATTAGAGCGAATGTTATCAACCATTACTGGTATTGAATTAAAACGTATTAAGCAAAAAGCTGATTTAACCTATGACGATTTAACAAAATTAACCAAAGGTGCAAGCGAGATATTAAACCTTGAAATAGATGTCAATTCACAGAGTAATGTAAGCACTCAGGAAGTCCGTAAGCAAGCCATGAAGAACAAAGATAAGCAACAGGTCATATTCATCGACTACCTTCAATTAATGCAAACAGATAGCAAATTAGACCGTAGAAACGGTATCGAAAAAATAAGTCGTGATTTAAAAATCATAGCTAACGAAACAGGTGCAATTATCGTATTACTTTCACAACTTAGTCGTGGTGTAGAAAGTCGAAATGATAAACGACCTATGTTGTCTGACATGAAAGAAGCAGGGGGCATCGAAGCTGACGCAAGTTTGGCCATGCTTTTATACCGAGAAGATTACTACAACCAAGATGAAGAAGATGAACTCGGTAAGTCGATTGTTGAATGTAATATCGCGAAGAATAAAGACGGAGAAACAGGTATCATCGAATTTGAATACTACAAACGTACACAAAGGTTTATGACATGACAGTTATCGAATATAAAAAGCTACTCGGAACAATGTACCGACAAGATTATAGCAACGATCAACTCATTGGAACATTACTGATTGAAGTTGGTCGGGCTATCAATCGCTTGCTGGAAGAGAAAAAGATATCGCCATTCGATGACTATGAAAAAGTGCTAAACATTATTGAAAACGATACGAAGTGGAGGCAAAGTGATGGGACTTATCGAAAATCAACCTAATGCCTACGACTTATTTGAAAGTGACGGTTGGAAATTGTTGAGAGTGCTACCTAGAGATGATGGCACTTTCTACTTAACCAATTTAGGTGGAATGGCAGATAAATATTTTAAGCAGTATGTGACAAAAGAAGAATTAGCAGAGATGAAACGTAAGCATAAGCTGTTCAGAAAAGAAGAATTAAAACAACAAACAACGATAGATGATTTTCTATGGGAGTGACAACGTGAGAGAAAGCGAAATTCAAAAACAAATTATTGAAACACTTAACGCAAATGGTTGCAAAGTCTGGCGTGCTAATGCTGGAACAGTTCGAGTAGGTGGCAGAACAATCAAACTGCTACCGAAAGGATTTCCTGATGTATTTGGTGTGAGATTAACTGATGGAAAATTTGTTGCAGTAGAGATTAAGAAGCCAAAAGGTAGAGTAAGCGATGAACAAGTGAAATTCAGAGATTTCTTTGAAAAACACAATGTGATACATGGCATCGCACATAGTCCAGAAGAAGCATTAGAAATCGTAAAGGAGAAGATGAAGAATGGTAAAGATTAAAGTGACGAAGGGTTTTAGTTTCCCAGAATTAATAAATCATATCAAAGAAACAAATTATAAACCTAATGAATATATATCAATGGATAAAGAAGTGAAAGTTATAGTAGAGAGTTTTAACGGCATTAAATTTGATAGTGAAACACGTATATATCCTGATAATACGTTTTTAGTTGAAGTTGATGAAAAAGTTACAAAAGAAACTATAATTGATAATTTAGTAGAATTTTATACTAATAGCGCTGATGATTTCTGTTTTGCACATCATATGGATAGCACTATAAGACAAAGATTAGCTAACTCTATTTATAAACCTGAAGCGTTTTATTCGCTAAATGATGATATGACAATGACTTTAATCTGGAAAGATGGCGAATTGGTAGGTGACGAGTAATGGAGAAAATTAAGAACAACTTAAATGAAAATTATTTATATGAAGCGTCTCCAGAAGATTTTGGAGTAGAATTTATGCCTTATCACTGTAAGAACTGGGTTTTCAAACTAGTCAAAGATGAAACAACTGGTAAATATTACATGCAAGATACGTATTGGAATTACGACCCAAAAACTATTGAAGTTACACTAGATAATATCAGCCTTTTCAAACCACTTTTTGATATGAGAGAAGTTGTCGAAATGTCATTAGATGATGATGAACGTTTTATGTACGATGACGACGATTTATTTCACGTAAGAGACCAAAATCAATTCAATCGTAGAGTGTCACTTTATAGACGAAAAGATGCAAAAAAGAATGTTTATAAGGAAATTGAAACTAAAGAACAAATTTTAAGGGATAAAAAACGTGAATGTAAAAGTCTTCTCGACGAAATAAAGGTACTCCAAAAAGAAATTAGACACAAAAAAACTCAAATCGAAAGTGAAAAGAGTGATGAGTAATGGCAACAGTCAAAGCTGAAGTATTAATCAGAGGCACGATTGAGTTACCAGCAACTAAAGAAACAGACGAAGAAATGGAATACAGAATCGAACAAGCTAAGAAAAGTCCAGAAGAAATTTTCGACGATATCGACATTAAAGATGTAGATTTTCGTTATGAGCATTGGAAGTGATCGTATGTACGATAGATATAAAAATATTCCAGATGTGTATATCGGTGGTAAGAAATATCGACTATGTGACGTATATAAGTATTTTGATGTCGGTGATGCGACTGTTCGTAAAAGATACTACAAACAAAAATTAAGAGGTTGGGAACTTGTCTATGGTAAAGGCAAGGTTCCCGTTGAAATTGAACAAGGTAAGGGGATGGGCGAATGAGAATTAGTGATTTAAAGAGAAATGATGTAATCAGAATATTTGGACTAGAAAAACCAACTTCTAGTTTAGCAATCGTTGAAAAAACTGAAGGTATTAATAAATTTAATGGAATTTACTTTTGGGCAGAAGTTGAAACAGAAGATGGTAGGACAATCTTGATAGATGATAGTTGGGATTTTGAAAAAGTAAACGAGCCATTCACTCGTAAGGTGGATATGCAGGAAGAACGAGACGTAGTAAATAAACCAAAGCATTACACTTACGGAGATATTGAAGTCATTGATTACATTGAGCAAGTAACGAAAGATTACAAACCAGAATTAGCATTTGCGATTGGTAACGCAATCAAATATATCAGTCGTGCTAATCATAAGAACGGTAAAGAAGATTTAGATAAAGCACGTTGGTATTTAGAACGTGCATTTGAGAAGTGGGAGGACTAACTATGGTGTATATGTACGAGCCTTTCACTCACACAGTAACCAAAACTGACTTATCTCATCTACACAACGTTACAGGTATTCCACACAACACATTATGGTATCAAAGCAAACATGGTATCTATAACGATAAACTAAAATGTTTCTTTTCAGATACGTTACCTAGATTTAAGAAGAAACAAGAGTTTAACGAGAAAGTTGTTGCAGATGATGAGATTTGGAAGTATAGCGATAAATATGATCTATATGTGAGTAACTTAGGAAGAATGAAAACGCCGAATGGTAAGTATAAGTTCGGCAATGGTTGTAAAGGTGTAATCACAGTAATTTATAAGAACAGTAAATATCGTGCAGCTGATATTGTGTATGAAACATTTATCGGTGGTTTGATGACAGGTTATCACGCCTATCCTAGAGATAGCAGATATAACAATCTTGTAGCAGATAACCTATTCCCTTCCACCATTGCTAAGTACAGATTATATCGCAGAAATACAGGGCGTTCTAAACCACTCTACCTAGTGGATAGCAACAATGAGATTGTAGAAGAGTTCGCAAGCACGGTAGAGGCACAAAGTGTATTGTTCGTTGACCGACGACATATTGCAAGAAGATGCAACAGTAGATGTGTAAATGATGGACTCATGTATGTGTGGGCAGACGAATATGAGGAGTTGAACGCATGATATTATCCAACACAATTAACCAACGCTATCGCTATGCTACACAAGGCAAGACACCTACACAAATACAGCGTGAACTACGACAGATAGGTGTCAGAGGCTTTGTGGTTAAAGTAGCAGGAAGCAGAGTGACGATGAAAGTTAGTGAAAATGATATTAAAAAGAATAGGGAGTGTTTGAGATGATTAAAATATATAAAAATAAAAACAATGAATTAGAATGTCATGTTAAATATGCAGGATATGACTTTAAATTTCAGTGTATTAGAACAGAGTTGGGAGCTACGTATGAAGGAAGTAATACTCAAGAATATTTAGAGTTTGAAAGTAATATAGATATCGATGGTGAAATTTTAAGTAATTTACAAAATACTATGCTCGATATAGTTAAAGTAGGCAACTGGTACGAAGATTTTTAAGGAGGATAACTAATTGGACATCAACAATCTCTACACCTACAAAGCAACATGCACCAATGTCGTGGACGGGGACACGATAGATATCTTGCTTGATTGTGGCTTTGATACCTACGCTAAACGTCGTGTACGTTTGCTAGGTGTCGATACGCCAGAAAGAGGACAGGATAAGTTTAAAGAGGCAACAGCGTTCACTAGAGAATGTGTAGAAAATAAAGATATCTACGTTCAGACGTACAAGAGCGATGTGTTCGGTAGGTATCTTGCGAATGTGTGGTACGAGGACGGGCAACGTAGTTTGAATGATGATCTAAGGGACGCAGGGCTATTGAAAGAGAATTCGAAATGGAATGAGGGATAGGAAATGGCAGAACCAACATTAGATGAATTAGTTGCATTTATGAAAAAGCACGGAGTAGAAAAAGTGGATAGTATCACTGACGAAAAGAGTGCAATTAAGCATTTTAGAGCAGCTAGTAGAGTATATAAAGAAGAACGTGACAGTTTTCGCAAACAACGTGATGAACTCATCAATGATATGGCAGAAGTGAAAAGGAAGGCAGTAATATTAGATAAGTTAGAAGAAATGTTTGAAACTTCGGCTAATGCAAATAGAAAACATGGCTTTAATGGTGCAGCTAAAGTTTATGAACGCTATTTGGACATTATTAGGGAGCGTGGTAGTGATGTGGAAGTTTAAAGAATTTGAACGTACATCAACGAAAGTAGAAAGAGATGTAAATGAATTTGTGAAATCAAATGGCATTAAAGAGTATGAAGTTGTCGGTTATCAAGTTAATTGGGCGGAAATTTACGATGAATATTGTTCGCATATTTTAATTAAATACTGGGAGGAACAATAAATGAACACATTAACAGTAGAACAATTAAAAGAACTATTACAAATACAAAAGGAATTCGACGATAGAATTCCAACACTTAATTTACAGAATAGTAAGGTTGCGTATGTTGTTGAGTTCTTTGAATGGTTTAACACATTAGAAACGTTCAAGAACTGGAAGAAGAAACCAGGAAAGCCATTAGATGTGCAACTAGATGAGTTAGCAGACATGTTGGCGTTTGGATTAAGCATTACACATCAATTAAATCTAGAGATTACAGACGAAACAGTAGAGAATTTAAATAATATTATGCAAGCAGCGAAAGATATGGATAAACACTTAGATGATATTGATATCTTATTAGAAGTGTATACCAACTTAGGCAAAAATATTTTTAATAGAGATAGCACTAATTCAGATGCGCTCACATTCTTAACTTATCCATTCGCATTTTCAGTTGAATATTATTCACTCGATCAACTCATTGACGCATACAACAAGAAGATGGAGGTCAATCATGCAAGACAAGACGGAACAACAGACAAAGATAAAGGCTACGTGTAAGAAAGACATAGTAGCAGAGATTAAAAGAATACTTGGTAAGGAGTGATACCATGCCACAATTCCTAATTAGAGAATTTAAAGACGATACAGGTTATGTGCATGTAAATGTAGAACAACCTAGAGAGAATGAACGTATGACGTTGGTAGAGGCAGAGGATAAGGAAGAAGCTAAAGAGAAATATAAGAAAATCACAGGATTAAGTGAATGTCCTAATTGCAAAATGTTAGGTGGAAATCTAATGGCCAAAGATTATAGCAGTCCAATCGAATATATGAGATGTAATCATTGTGGGCATAACTATCATAGATTAGGAGGTAAGTATGATGTTTAAACGCATATTAATTAATCTTATATTTGCAGAGTTATTATACCTACTTATTAAACCAATCATTATCAAGCTAGAAAGTGAAGATGATATTGATACTGCACCTAAGGACTTTGCTAGTGAGTGGGATCAGATTGATTTGAATAAAATTAGGGTGGAGGTGAGTGAGTAGTGTTCGAAAGAATAAAACAACCAATAATGTTTGCTAAACAAAAAGAAAAATGGGTTGCAGTTTTAGACGAACCTGAAAACAGAAAGTTATTTGAAGAAAAGTATTCGAACAATAACGGTGAATGGGAAATTTTCTATAAACCTCATGACGAGTTTTATAAAAGTTTAAAAATAGAAATAGAAAAAGAGAAAGTTGAAAAAGAAATACAAGCAGCAAGGGAAGGAAAAAGAAATTAAAAATATAGTAGAAGGTGTTAGGTAATGACTTGGTGGATAGTATTAATACCGATTGTGTACCTAGTCTGGATATGTATAAAGAGTAAGGGGGAGCATAAGTGATTTGGCTTATTATCTTATTAAGTAAATATGAAGATTAAGGAGGAACTCGATTGTATTCAAAAGAAGCAATATTAAACATGATTGATAACTACCAAATGACATGTAAATACTTAATTACTGTAATACCAGATTGTGATAGTAATTCGATTGCACAGTATGGCATACAAGCGACACTACCTAAACCACAGGGGCAAAATGGTAGCAAAGTAGAAGATACTGTTATACGTCGTGAGAGAATGAGCAAACGACACGCTCAGATGTTAGCAGAAGTAGAATTTATTAATCAATCGCAGCAGAAGTTAGGACATGTTGATTTCATATTCTTAGATCATTTGAAGAAAGCTAAGCGTAGAGATGAGATTATTAAAGTTATGCCTAACTCACGATTGAATAGAAATAACTTCTTAGCACGTAAAGATGAATTAGCCGAGAAGATATACTTACTACAATGACAAAAATGACGCAAATGACTGATATGACAGTTGTTGCGAAGAACATAAATTTAAAATTACAATGGTTACAGGGAATGCGGAAACGTTCCTTGACATGCTAATAAGTGCGACATTTTACCATGCTTTTTTCTCCTTTAAAAAGTATACGACCTATCTGAGAGAACACTCAGGTAGGTTTTTTGTATGCTGATATGACATTTAAAACATGTGATATGAGTGTATAAAAACTTTGACTAATTTTGACATCGGAGGTGATTTTATTGCTGACTTCAAAACAAAATAAAGCCATAGCATTAATGGTTGAGAAGAATTTAAATCAGAATGAAATAGCTAAGGAGTTAAATGTAGCTAGACAAACTATATCAAATTGGAAAAGGAATGCAGAATTCCAAGAGGAGTTACTTAATGCTGAACGTAATCTATTAAAAGGACTGACAGGCAAAGCGATTAAGACGATGGAAAATTTACTGACTGCTAAAAGTGAGTTAGTCAGATATAACGCAGCAAGTGACATCTTAGATAGAACAGGACATAAACCCACTGACAAAGTTGAAGCAGAAATTATCACACCAACCTTTATAAACGATGTGCCAGCCGATGACTGATAAAACGTTAAGCATTACAAAAACAATCGGCGGTGGCTACAACAAATTCTGGCACAACAAAAACTTTTATAGAGTAGTAAAAGGTAGTCGTGGTAGCAAGAAATCAAAGACAACTGCACTAAACTTTATATACAGGCTAATGGAACATGAGTGGGCTAACTTGCTTGTAATCAGACGTTTTAGCAATACAAACAAACAATCAACATATACAGATTTAAAGTGGGCTACAAACCAATTAGGTGTAACCCACTTATTTAAGTTTAATGAGAGTTTACCAGAAATCACTTATAAACCAACAGGACAAAAGATTCTGTTTCGTGGTTTAGACGATCCATTAAAAATTACATCAATCACAGTTGATACTGGGATATTATGTTGGGCGTGGTTTGAAGAAGCCTATCAGATTGAAACATTTGATAAATTTAGTACCGTTGTTGAATCTATTCGTGGTAGTGTTGACAGTCCTAACTTCTTTAAACAAATTACAGTTACATTCAACCCATGGAGTGAACGTCATTGGCTTAAACATACATTCTTTGATGAAGATACTAAGCTAAACAACACATTTTCATATACAACGACTTATCGAGTAAATGAATGGCTTGATGATGTCGATATTGCACGTTACGAAGATTTATATAGAACAAACCCTAGACGTGCAAGAATTGTTTGTGATGGTGAATGGGGCGTAGCTGAAGGGCTTGTGTTTGATAACTTCGAAGTGAAAGAGTTTGACTGGTTGAAAGTGTTCAAACGGACACAAGAAAAAGCTCACGGAAGCGATTTCGGATTTACTCACGATCCGACTACATTGATTAGTACCGTTGTAGACATGAAGAACAAAGAATTATGGATATACGACGAACACTATGAAAAAGGTATGCTCACTGATGAGATATATCAAATGTATGTAGATAAAGGATATAAAGATGCGCTTATTGTTGCAGATAGTGCTGAGAAACGTTTGATTGCAGAGATTAAGCGTAAAGGTATTCCTAACATTAAACCGTCAATCAAAGGACAAGGCTCAATCATGCAGGGTGTTCAGTTCATACAAGGTTTTAAAATATATGTGCATCCAACTTGCGTGCATACTATTGAAGAATTAAACACTTACACATTTGACCAAGATAAAGAAGGGAATTGGCTCAATAAACCAATTGACGCTAACAACCATTTGCTAGATGGACTTAGATATTCCCTAGAACGTTTCCATTTGCCACATAAACAGACAAAAACAAATGTTAGAAAGAATATTAGCACAATCAAATCAATGGGCTTATAAGGAGGGATAACGCTTGTTAAAAGTAAATGAATTCGAAAGAGATGCAGAGTACCGACAACATCGAGATAAGATATACAGACGTGATGCAGTAGAAACATATCGTTACGACGGTACATTAAGCGAGATACTAGGTGATTATGATTTTATTAGTAAATGTATAGAGCATCATTTAGAAGCACAAGTACCTAGATTACAAATGCTTGACGATTACTATCAAGGACTTAACTACAATATTATGCGTAATCGTAGACGTAGAGAAAGACACTTAGCAGATAATCGTGCAGCACATGATTTTGCATCATACATTGCAGACTTTATCAATGGTTATTGTTTTGGTCATGCGATACAAGTACAAACAGAAGATGAAGATGCACAAGAGAAGATTAACGGGGTACATAACCTAAATGACATTGATACACACAACCGTTCAATCGGACTTGACTTGTCTATCTTTGGACGTGCTTATGAATATATTATCCGTAACCAAGATGATGAAGTGAGATTATACAAATCTGATCCACGTAACACATTTGTGATTTACGATAATACAATTGAACAAAATAGTTTGATCGCAGTGAGATACTGGCAAACATCAACAAGAGAATATGATGACACAGAAATTTATAACGTGGACATCATTACACCTAATGCAACTAATTTCTTTTATGCTAATAAGTCTACTAACCTATCGCTGCAAGAACGTAGACCACCAGAGCCACATTCATTTGGTAAGGTAACAATCACAGAGTTTAGCAATAATGAAAAGCGTCGTGGAGACTTTGAGAAAGTCATTCCACTTATTGACCTATATGACAATGCACAATCAGATACAGCTAACTACATGAGCGATTTAAATGATGCAATGCTACTTGTTATCGGTAATATGGAATTAGATAGCAATACAGCACAGTTACAAAAAGATGCGAATGTATTCCACTTAGTACCTCCAGAGTACACAAATATGGATGAGAGAACGACTGAGGGTAACGTAGACGCTAAGTACATTTATAAAGAATATGATGTAAATGGTGTCGAAGCCTACAAAGATAGAATTAGTCGTAACATTCATATGTTCACTAACACACCAGATATGACTGATGAAAACTTTGGTGGCAATCAGTCAGGTGAAGCTATGAAATATAAGTTATTCGGACTAGAACAGCGAACTGCAATCAAAGAAGGTTTATTCCGAAAAGGTTTGCGTAGACGTTACAAGTTAATCGGTCAAATTATGAGCATCAATCGTGAGTTAGATAAAGATGCTATTCAAGATTTAACATTTACATTCACTCGAAACATTCCTAAGTCAATCAAAGATGAAATGGATATGTACTTACAAGCTGGTGGAGAACTAAGCAATCAAACTTTAATGTCGCTTGTATCATTTATAGATAACCCTCAACAAGAAATGGAACGTATCGAAAATGAAGAAGATATCCAAATCCAAAAATCAGATGAACGTATGTACAGACAGGGTATAGACAACCAAACTGATATTAAGGAGTGATAGTCTATGTCCTACTGGGAAGATAGAGCAAAGGAAATCATTGATGAAGAAAGTAAATCAGATTATGAGATTGCTCAAGAAATACAACGTATTGTGGATGAGATGAATGAAGATATTGAAGATGAGATTAATCGTTTCTATGCAAGGTATGCAATTAATGAAGGTATCTCATTTATTGAGGCTAAGAAAAAGATTGACGCAGTAGATGTTCAAATGTTCCAACAGAAAGCGAAACAGTATGTTGAGAATAAAGACTTTAGTGATAAGGCTAATGCAGAATTAAGAGCCTACAATACTAAGATGTATGTTAGTCGTGAGAAGTTACTACAAGCGCAACTAGGACTTATCGTGACTTATGCTTTTGCGCAGATAGAACAATCTATGTATAACTATATGGAGAGTGCTTATTATCGTGCATTAGAACAACAAGCAGGTATCTTAGGGGAAACGCTCCAAGTATCTATCAACGATGTTAAAACAATCATATTCACACCATTTGAAGGGCATAAATGGAGTACAAGACTTTGGTCAGATATGGACGTGGTAAGACGACACGTACAAAAGACCACACGTCATGTATTATTACGTGGCAGACACCCTTATGAGTTTGTGAAAGACTTACGCAAAAATACAGGAGCAACTTCTTCGCAAGCTAAACGATTACTCATCACAGAAACAGCTAGAGTGCAAATGGAAGCATCTAAACGTCATATGTTAGAACAACATGGAGAAGATGCTGAGTATGAATATGTAACCGCTCAAGAGGTGCTACATCAAAGAGATAAAGACGGTAATATCAAAAAGACGATAAAAGTATGTAAGGTATGCCAAGCGTTAAATGAAAAAGTTTTTAAGGTGAAAGATATGAAACCGGGTATTAACGCTGCACCTATGCATCCTAATTGTAGATGTACCGTTATTCCACATAAGAAAGACTGGCGTGATAAGTTCTTCGAAGAACGTAAAGGTAAATATAATCTAAGTAGATTTACGGAGTGATAATATGACTAAACAAGAGAAATATTTGAAAGAAATCGCTACTGAATTAAAGTTGATTCGTGAATTGTTAGAGGAATCAAATGAAATGAGAACTTTAGAAATCAAAACTGAGATAGGCTCTAAGGCTTTAAAAGAAATTGTCAATGGTGAAAATGTTAAAGCGAACCATATATTTAAACTCTAGGAGTGATGAGATGGACTATTCAAAAAGACTAGATGATGTTATGGATGAATACTTACAAGTGTTTGCAAAAGATCCAAATGATATTTTAACTGATGATATGACAGATTACGACAAGATTAAAAAGTTAGAACAAGCCATACAATCAGGTGCTTCTGATGATTGAATTTCAAACAGCACTTATTGATGTGTTAAAATATAGGCATCATGCG
>ERZ1023241.146-NODE-146-length-22045-cov-26.360209_pt1 | contig 22045 bp, 18 predicted proteins | sample MGYA00380455_ERZ1023241 | MGnify/ENA primary metagenome ERZ1023241 (study PRJEB33173, sample SAMEA4830304) | metagenome | study: EMG produced TPA metagenomics assembly of the PRJEB25223 data set...
TCGTCGGGCTCATAACCCGAAGGTCGTTGGTTCAAATCCAGCTCCCGCTACCAATTTTTCAGTAACAGATAACAAATATGCAGAATGATGTGGTTTTGATTGAAAAGTTCGCATCTTTTGTATATAATTTTTGCACGTTGATGCGGGATGGAGCAGTCTGGTAGCTCGTCGGGCTCATAACCCGAAGGTCGTTGGTTCAAATCCAGCTCCCGCTACCAAGTTTCTTAAAAGAGGCTCACAACTATGGTGGGCCTTTTTGCACAGTGGGATTTGAAAAAAGTTCAAATTGTGTATTAATTGGGGCGATTTACGCCCTTTTTTATTGGCTATCGTGTAGTGTCGACAATATTTGGTCAAATCTCCATGTTTCACTACTACTATAGTTTGTATTGGTTTGTAGTGGTCAAATAGATCATAAAATCGCACCAGATGACGAGAGTAAATGAAGCTATCAAATAAAACTCAAGCACTTCAGGACTTGATTGCACCAGCAGTTGAAGCCTGTGATGTAAACCTGTGGGGGATTGAATTCCTGCCACAAGGCAAACGTTCATTATTACGGATCTATATCGACAAACCGGTCGATGAAAATGCAGCACCTGTTGTCAATGAAGATGGCGAAGAAGAGCAGGGTCGTGGTATTGGGGTTCAGGACTGTGTGCGTGTCACACAGCAAGTCGGCGCGATCTTGGATGTACATGATCCAATCTCAGGTGAATATTCGCTTGAAGTGTCTTCACCAGGTTGGGATCGTCCATTCTTCCAGCTCGAACAGATGTCAGGCTATATTGGTCATACCGTAGCACTACGTCTGATCAGTGCGGTAGATAACCGTCGTAAATTCCAGGCAAAACTGGTTGCAGTCGACCTTGAAAATGAAATGATTCAAGTTGAAGTAGAAAAGCAACAGATTTTGGATATCGACAGTCACAATATCGATAAAGCAAACTTGGTCTATCAAGATTAATTCAATTAATAAGAATCTGAACGAATAGGTGACTTATGGCACGTGAAATTCTTACCGTGGTTGAAACGGTTAGTAACGAAAAAGGTGTAAGTCGTGAAGCAATTTTTGAAGCGCTAGAACAAGCTTTGGTTGCAGCGACTAAGAAGAAATTCTACGAGGGGACTCACTCGGAAGAAGCTCGTCTTCGTGTAGAGATTGACCGTAAAACTGGGGATTACCGTACTTTCCGTCAATGGGAAGTGGTGGCTGATGAAGATCATGAAATGCCTGCTTGTCAGGATGCGATCTCTGATGTGGATCCAGCACAATGGTCGATTGGTGATATCCGTGAACTGGAAGTAGAATCAATCGATTTCGGTCGTATTGCTGCCCAGATCGCGAAACAGGTGATTGTACAGAAGATTCGCGAAGCAGAACGTGCGCTGGTTGCCGATGCGTATGAATCTAAAGTCGGTGAGCTGATCTATGGTGAAGTGAAAAAACAAACCAAAGATGGTTTTATCATTGACTTGGGTGACAACGCAGAAGCGTATCTGGCACGTGAAGAGATGATTCCGAAGGAAATCCTTCGTCCGAAACAACGCGTAAATGCGATTCTATATAGCGTTAACCGTGAAGGCCGTGGTGCACAATTATTGTTGTCACGTGCTAAACCGGAAATGCTGATTGCATTGATGAAAAAAGAAATTCCTGAAATTTCTGAAGAAATCATTGAAATTAAGGCCGCAGCTCGTCAACCGGGTGTTCGTGCTAAAATTGCAGTGAAAACCAACGACCACCGTATTGACCCGGTGGGTGCTTGTATTGGTATGCGTGGTACACGTATCCAGGCTGTACAGCAAGAGCTCAATGGCGAGCGTATTGATGTGGTGGTTTGGTCTGATGATCCTGCGCAATATATCGCAAGCGCATTAGAACCAGCAGATGTATCTAGTATTGTGATCGATGAAGATGCACGTACTGCAGACATCATTTTCGCGACTAGTGATCAGCTAGCTCGTGCAATTGGTTCACAAGGTCAAAACGTTCGTCTGGCATCTGAATTGACTGGCTACAAGCTGGATATGATGCTGGAAGAAGAATACTACGCACGTCAGCAGAGCGAAGCACAAAAATACCTGGACATGTTTGTTACACGTCTGGATATTGCTGAAGATTTGGCGATGGCGTTGGTAGAAATGGGCTTCACCTCGCTTGAAGAAATTGCTTACGTACCGCCAGAAACGTTTGATGAAATCGAACTGGATGCGGAACTGGTTGAACTACTGCAAAGCCGTGCGAAAGAAATTGCACTTGCTGATGCATTACAACAGCAAGAAAACGTACAAGCGCCAAGTGAAGAACTTGTTGCAATGGAAGGCATGACAGCAGAGATCGCGCAAGCTCTCGCAGCTCGTGGTGTGGTAACCGTAGATGACTTAGCTGACCAAGCGACTGATGATATTGAAGATATCGAAGGTCTCGGTGCTGAGAAAGCCGGTCAACTTATTATGAAAGCGCGCGAATCATGGTTTAACTAGGAGGTAGTATATGACGGACAAGTCGATTAAAGAGTTAGCACTCAGCGTGGGTCGCCATGTTGATAAGCTCCTAGAGCAGGTTCGTGAGGCAGGTTTACCACAGCGTAAAGCTGACGATATTATTACCACCGAACAACAAGATCGCTTAATGAATCATGTGAAAAAGACACAAGGTTCAGATGGCCATGCAGGACAAATCACGTTGAAACGTAAAACGACCAGTACTGCTAAAGTGGCAAGTACTTCAGGTAAGGCGAAAACGATTAATGTAGAAGTTCGCAAGAAACATACATTCGTCAAGCCAGACCCGGAACAAATTAAAGCAGAAGCTTTAGCGAAGGCTCAAGCTGAACAGCAAGCGAAAGCAGAAGCTGAACAGAAGTCAGCACCAGCTAAAAAACCTGCTGATGCACCTAAATCAGGTACAAACAATGCAAGCAAAGCGCTAGAAGCAATGCGTGCAGCTCAGAAACAAGAAACTGAGAAACAGGAAACACCTAAAGCAGCTGTTGTGGTAAAACGCAAATCAACTAATAAACCGATTGTGAAAGCAGCGGTTAAACAAGTTGAAACAGCAGAACAGAAAAAAGCGCGTGAAGCTCAAGCAGCTCAATTAAAAGCAGCTGAAGAAGCAGCACGTCGTAAGGCAGCTGAAGAAGCACAACAACGTACCCTTGAGCAAATGCGCAAGATGGCATCGAAGTATTCTTCTGAAGATACCACTGCAACCATTCGTGTGATTGATGATTCTCCACTTGCTGCTGGTCTAGTTGGCCAGGCATATGAAGACTCATTTGCGAAAGAAGACCGCGAAATTAAACGTGGTACTAACACTTCAAATACACGTTCACCGAAGAAAGGTGGTCGTCGTGGTGAAGAGCAGTCTTTCCGTGATAACTCACACAAACGTGGTTTAAAATCTAGCCAAGCGAACAAGCATGGTTTTGAAAAACCAGTCAAAAAACAGGTTTATGACGTTGAAATCGGTGAAACGATTGTCGTTGCTGACCTGGCTGCGAAAATGGCGGTTAAGGTTCGTGAAGTGATCAAGTCACTGATGAAAATGGGTGAACTGGTTACTCAAAACCAGGCGATCGATCAGGAAATCGCGGCACTTGTGGTTGAAGAAATGAGCCATAACCCGGTACTGGTTTCTGAAACTGCAGTCGAAGATAACCTGCTTGAACAGGCTGAAGAAGCACGTGGTGCGCAAACTACTCGTGCGCCAGTTGTTACGATCATGGGTCACGTTGACCATGGTAAAACATCGCTTCTTGACCGTATCCGTCGTGCCAAAGTGGCGCAAGGCGAAGCAGGGGGTATTACCCAGCATATCGGTGCTTATCATGTAACCACGGATAAAGGTATTATCACATTCCTTGATACTCCGGGACACGCAGCGTTTACTGCAATGCGTTCACGTGGTGCCAAAGCGACTGATATCGTAGTTCTGGTTGTTGCAGCAGATGATGGCGTGATGCCACAAACTGCAGAAGCAATCGATCACGCACGTGCAGCGGGTACACCGATCATTGTTGCAATCAACAAGATGGATAAAGACTCAGCTGATCCAGATCGTGTATTGAACGAATTGACCACCAAAGAAATCGTACCTGAAGAATGGGGCGGTGACGTTCCTGTAGCGAAAGTATCTGCACATACTGGTGCCGGTATTGATGAACTTCTTGACCTGATTTTAATTCAGTCTGAATTGCTTGAATTGAAGGCGTCTGAAGAAGGTGCGGCACAAGGTGTTGTGATTGAAGCGCGTGTTGATAAAGGCCGCGGTGCAGTGACTTCTATTCTGGTTCAAAACGGTACGCTGAAAGTGGGTGACTTGGTACTTGCTGGTTCATCTTATGGCCGCGTTCGTGCCATGACCGATGAAAACGGTAAACGTATCAAGTCTGCAGGTCCTTCGATTCCAGTTGAAATTCTGGGTCTTCCAGAAGCGCCGATGGCAGGTGACGAAGTTCTTGTTGTGAATGACGAGAAGAAAGCACGTGAAGTTGCCGATGCGCGTATGGATCGTGAACGTCAAAAACGTCTTGAACGTCAATCTGCAATGCGTCTTGAAAACATCATGGCGTCTATGGGCAAAAAAGATGTGCCGATCGTCAATGTGGTATTAAAAACTGATGTACGCGGTACATTGGAAGCTCTGCATGTTGCATTGGCTGAGCTTTCAACGGATGAAGTAAAAGTACGTATCATCGGTTCTGGTGTTGGTGCGATTACTGAATCTGACGTCACACTTGCTGAATCTTCAGAAGCGGTTCTTCTTGGCTTTAACGTACGTGCCGACAATACTGCACGTCAAAAAGCAGATGCAGACAGTATCGACATTCGTTACTACTCAGTGATCTATCAATTGATTGATGACGTGAAAGCAGCGATGAGCGGTAAGCTTGCTCCTGAACACCGTGAAACAATCTTGGGTGTTGCTCAAGTACGTGAAGTGTTCCATTCAAGCAAATTTGGTGCTGCAGCAGGCTGTATGGTGCTTGAAGGCGTATTACACCGTAACAAACCGATTCGCGTATTACGTGATGACGTAGTGATCTTCCAGGGCGAGCTAGAATCTCTTCGTCGCTACAAAGAAGTGGTGGAAGAAGTTCGTGCCGGTATGGAATGTGGTCTTGCGGTGAAAGGCTATAAAGACATCAAACCTCTCGACAAGATCGAAGTGTATGATGTGCAATTGATTAAACGGAGTCTTTAATGGCGGGTAGTCAACGTCTGAAGCGTATGGCGGATACGGTACAACGCGAGTTGTCTGAACTGATCCGTCAGGAGCTGAAGGATCCACGTCTGGGTGGTCTGGTGACCATCTCAGCCGTGAAGGTGAGCCCAGACTTAGGATATGCAGAAGTTTATGTCACAGTAATGGGTCGTGAACTTGGTGATGAGCAAAGTGAAGCGGCAAATAAAGAAACACTCGATGTCCTGAATAAGGCATCCGGGTTCTTGCGTCATGAACTGAGCCGTCGGATCAAGACACGTATTACACCTCGTCTACGTTTCCATTACGACAAAACCAATGCATATGGTAACTATATGTTTGGTCTGATTGCTGAAGCAGTGAAGGATTTACCTCCTGCTGAAGACAAGAAAGATGAAGAATAAGCTTTTATAAAGCGCAATAAAAAAGCCACCTTAGGGTGGCTTTTTTATTGTTGAACTTTTAAGTAGAACTGGCTAACTATTACTTTGAATCCTGGTCATTCATTTTCTTTTCATAAAATGTACGACGGCGGGTTTTCTGCCAAGGCAATGGACGTTCTAGTGTTTCTGGTACTTCACCACTCATCGAGCGCAAACGTAAATGCAAGGCCGCTTGCGCCATCAGGTTGGCAGATACCGGTGCAGTAATGAAGGCAAACAGGGTAATCAGTACTTCAGCAAAACCTAAACGACCATAGATAGCCGAAAAAATAATAGAAGCGATCAGAAAGCTTCCTAGACCTAAGGTACTGGATTTGGTCGGTGCATGCAGACGCATAAACAGGTCGGGTAGACGTATCATCCCAATGCCGCCCACCAGCATAAAGAAAGCGCCAATCAATAAAAAAATCGAAACTAGTATTTCTAAAATCAAAGGCATTTAAAAACTCCTAGTCGATGACATGGCCAGTGGTGAAATAGCGGGCAAGGGCAGCGGTAGAAACAAAGCCCAGCATGGCCACCAGTAGGGCACCTTCAAACATGAAAGTGCTGCTCCAGTAGATTCCCAGAATCACCACCAGACAGGTTGCATTTAAAAATAGGGTATCCAGTGCCAGCAGACGGTCAACGATTGATGGGCCCATAACCAGCCGGATCAGACACAGTAACATGGAGATCGTGACAGCACCCAGACAAATCAGCAATGCATATGGCAGAATGGTCATGCTTCAGCTCCTGATTGTGCGCTAAAAATTTTAATCAATGGTTGTTCATAGCGCTGTTTAATAGTTTCAATTTCGGCCTCTTCATCATCCGTACTTAAAGCATGCACCAGAATATCGCCACGATCCTGATCAATCCCCGCAGAGACTGTACCTGGTGTTGTGGTAATAATCATTGCCAGCAACGTATTTACTTCTTCATGCTCGGTATCTAGAGGAACACGAAACCATTTTGGATGCAGATTTTTAGTTGGCCCTAGCACCAGAATCGCGACTTTAATATTGGCGACAATGATGTCCCAAACAACGACCCAGAATAAGCGCATCGCTGGGATCCATCGGATATTCGGTGTGTAATCAATAAAAGGAGCGACCATTCGCGGAATCAAGATGGCCAGAAATATTGCCATAAGGAGTGTGCCGGCTTCCATATTATGGACCAGCATGACCCAGCTCATCGCCACAATTACTGACACGAAAGGATGAGGGAACCAGCGTTGAAGTAATGATTCAGCCATTAAAATCCCTCCGCCGGTTTAAGTTGATTGTCGTCGTATTTGTTCTGTTCAATATACTGTTTATCAATCTGACGCTGTTTAAATTCAGAAATATGATCGCCATTTAAGGTATTTTCTGAAATGACATAAGGAATCAGATGTGCATTTGGATCAGGCGTTTCACCACCGTATTTAGTTTCTGGTAAATAACCCGGATCAAATGGCTGTACACTGATGAACTTACCTTCAGCATCACGTTTTAATAATGCTGCTTCATAAATCGGATTGGTCTTAATCTGTGCTGCGGTCTGATAATTATATTGATAAATCGGTGCAGCAAAAACAACGTAGGCTGTCAGACTGAGCAATAATAGATAAATGACCCGGTCATTTCGTGCTGGTGCCTTGCTTGGTAAGGCTTCATATTTGCTGAATTCTTCAGAATTTTCATCCTGTTCCGGTCGGCTTGAACGCCAGAACAGAATAAAACCGACCCGGGTAAAAGCCAGAATACTCAGTAAGCTGACCAGTAGAACCGTGAAGATAATCAGCATTTGATGCTCAGACTGTCCTGAAGCTTGCAGGATAAACACTTTACCGAAGAAGCCACTGAAAGGCGGCAAGCCGGCCATCATCAAGGCAATGATGAAATATACAATGGAAACCAGCTTATTCTGTTTCATCTGTGGGGCAATTTTAAAATGGTCTTTAAACTCGCCACGCTGTGAGGTAATCCAGCCACACAGGATATAAAAGGCTGCGCCAATCAGGGTACTGTGCACCATATAGTACAAGGCACCTGCCCAAGCCTGGGTGCTGTTCATGGCAATCGCAATAAGAATAGTCCCGACTGAAGACAGGATCATAAAGCCGACAAAACGACGTAGACGTTCAGTTCCAATTGCACCAAATGCGCCATACAGTGAGGTAATCACCCCAATGACCAGCAGACAGTTCATCAGGATCTGATGGCTATATTCATCATCAAATACAGTGCCATTGACCCGGATAATCGCGTAGATCCCGACTTTGGTCATGATGGTAAACAGGGCAGCCACTGGAGTAGTGGCAACAGCATACGTTTTAGGAAGCCACAGGCCTACCGGTAACATGGCTGCCTTGATCCCGAACACCACAAATAGCATCAATCCGCCTGCAACGGCCAGCTTATGTTCATCGCCTGCCAAAGTTGGCATCAGACGAGCAACATCAGCCATATTCAAGCTGCCGACACTGCCATAAATCATCCCGAGTCCGATCAGGAACATGGCAGAAGCAAGCAGGTTAATAGCCACATAATGCACACCGAGCTGAAAGCGTGCCTTGCCTTGCCCATGCAAAAGTAGGACATAGGATGCCATTAACAGGATCTCGAAGAACACGAACAGGTTAAACAAGTCACCGGTCAGGAAGGCACCACTAAGCCCCATTAATAGAAAATGGACCATGGCATGGAAATAACGCCCGCGAATATCCCATTCTTTGCTGGCATACCAAACGATGGGCAAAGCGAGTGTATAGGTCAATACCAGCATCAAGGCAGAGAGCTGGTCCAGGACCAGCACAATACCAAAAGGGGCAGCCCATTCACTTAATGTGTAGACACTGATCTGTCCTTGGCTGCTATTGATCAGATAGCCAATCGCCATAATCAAACCCAATAGGGTCGAAATATGACTCACGCCACGACGCCAAGGCTGACGCCAGTCGGTAATCAGAGAACCAGAACCTGGGTTACCCAACAGTACTAGAATAAAGGCAGTAAAAGCCGGTAAAAGAATACTGAAAATAGGGGTGTGTTGATTCAAGAAGTTGAGAAGATCAGTCATTACGGCTCATCCTCACGTGGGTCATGTTGCGGTATCTCTTCTTTGGAATCAACGTGATCTGTTCCTGATTCATAACGGCTACGTAAGGCCAGCTGTACAATAAAGGCGGTGGTGGCAAAACCGATTACAATTGCGGTTAAAACCAAGGCCTGAGGTAAAGGATCGGTGACCTGCGTGGTTTCGGTGAGTACTGCAGGTGAATTCATCTGAATACGGCCCATGGCAAATAAAAACAGGTTCACTGCATAACCAATCATGGCCAGTCCGAGGACCACCGGAAAGGTACGTGCCCGCAGAATCAGATAGATCCCGGTGGCAGTGAGTAGGCCAATTGCTGAGGCTAATAAAAGTTCTAAACTAATCATTCTATTATCCTCTTGGTACTGGGCCAGTCATACTTGAGTGACGGGAGTCACCCAGAACGGAAATCATCAGCATGGTCGCACCGACTACGGTGACATAGACACCGACATCAAATAGTGCAGCAGAAGCCAGATGCATATCGCCAAGTAATGGCGGATGGACATGAATATGGGCACTGGTCAGGAATGGACGTGACCAGAACCAGGCTGCGATACCGGTTAGGCCTGCTATAGTCAGGCCGACACCAATCCAGATTTCATAGAGACGTCCAGATTTAGCTCCCAGCATTTTTTCTGCATGATCCTGACCAATGGCAACGTATTGAATGATCAAGGCCAATGAGGTGACCAGACCGGCAATAAAACCGCCACCCGGAAGATTATGGCCGCGCATAAAGATATATAGGCTAACCACCAAGGCTACCGGTAAAATCCATGATGCAGTAATTCTTAGCATCAAAGGGGAGGGGTTAAAACGGTAAGTCAGGCCTTGGGTAATGGTGGTGCCATGAGCACGCATACCATCCATCAGACTTAGTACACCAATGGCGGCAATCCCGAGTACGGTAATCTCGCCAAAGGTATCGAAACCACGGAAATCGACCAGAATTACATTGACGACGTTTGTACCGCCACCAAGCGGAATCGATTGTTGGATGAAGAACCAGGAAATTGAATTATGGTCACGCGTCATAACTAGCCAGGCAACTGTTGCAATTCCTAGACCCCCGCAGACCGCAATCACTGCATCTCGCCAGCGTCGGGTCGGGCTGGATTCATAAGGTGTGAGTTGTGGCAGGAGTGACAGGCTCATTAGTAGCAGAACCGTCGTTACTACATCGACTGTAATCTGGGTCAAAGCCAGATCGGGTGCCGAGAAACCAATGAAAACCATGGTGACTACCAGACCGACCGCACCACTGATCAGGATGGCTTTAATCCGTTCATGATGGAACCACAGCATCATCCAGCAGGCTGAGAACAGTAATAACCATAGAACGATGGCAAGCACTGGAGCATGGGTCAGTTCGCGGCTACCGGTATCGATCCCATTGACGACGAGTGGATAGCCCACCAGACCAATGGTAAACAGCACAATCCACAAAATATAACTTTGCAGTTTGCCATTTTCAGTCGCACGGCGGAAACGTCTTGAATTCAGTAACAGATTTTTCAGGAACAGATCAAATAGTACACGGCCTTGCAGTTTGCCCAGTTTCGGATCCAGATCAATTTCTCGGATCGCACCGCCTTTGGCCAATGCAAAATAGAAAATCGCACCGCCGAATATCGCAATAATACTCATCACCAAAGGCAGATTAATACCGTGCCAAAGGGCGAGGTGAGTGCCTTCAAAGGCAAAATTCTGGGTTGACGCTTGTGTGGTGCTATTTACAATCTTTTCGACCAGTAATCCTGGTAACAGACCGACTGCAATACATAGGAAAGCCAGCAAAATGGCCGGTGCACGCATACCAAAAGGCGGCTCATGCGCATCTTTATTTGGGACTTGTTGGCCTAACGGACCATCAAAAAACACGCCATGTACCAGACGAATCGAATAGGCGACAGCAAAAATCCCGGCTAGTGTTCCTGCAATGGCGGCACCGACCATGACTGGGCCACTTAAGTTTGCGACCAGTTCGGTAAAGAACATCTCTTTGGACAAGAAACCATTAGTTAATGGAATACCTGCCATGGAGGCGGCGGTGATCATGGTCAGTGTTGCGGTGAAAGGCAGCATTTGCCAAAGACCAGACAATTTTCGCAGATCACGAGTACCGGATTCATGGTCAATGATCCCGGCAATCATGAACAGGGCAGCTTTAAAGGTTGCATGGTTGATGATATGGAAAATTGCTGCTGCGACCGCCAGTGGTGAGCCAATACCCAGCAGACACATGATCAGGCCTAAATGGCTAATAGTTGAATAGGCCAACAGACCTTTCAGATCTTCTTTAAAGATGGCAAAGAACGCTGCCACACACAGGGTAAATAACCCGATAAAAGTAACAATATTATGGAACAGTGCCGCGCCTGCAAAAATTGGCAATAAACGTGCGACTAAAAACAGGCCCGCTTTAACCATGGTGGCAGAGTGCAGATAGGCAGACACCGGCGTCGGTGCTGCCATGGCATTTGGTAACCAGAAGTGAAACGGGAACTGCGCACTTTTGGTAAAAGCACCGAGTAAAATTAATAATAATGTCGGTACAAATAGGGCATGTGCCTGAATCTGTTCGCCCATCATCAGGATCTGGTCAATCTGATAGGTACCCGTAATCTGTCCGAGTAGAATAAAACCACCCAGCATAGATAAGCCGCCCATGCCGGTAATGGTTAGAGCCATGCGTGAGCCGCGTTGGGCCGCTTCGTAATTGCTCCAGTAACCAACTAGCAGGAAGGAAGAAATACTGGTGAGTTCCCAGAAAATCAGGAGAATCAGAAGATTATTAGACAATGAAATACCGAGCATCGCTGCCATAAACAGCATCAGCAGGAAATAGAGTTTACTCAGGGAGTTTTTAGGACTGAGATAGTAATAGGCATAGATATAAATCAGGGTACCAATTCCACTAATCAGCAGAGCAAACAGCATGCCCAAAGCATCCAGCCGGAAACTGAAGTCGATTCCAAGCTGGGGTAGCCAGGACCAGGTCTGGGTAATTACCGTTCCATTAAATACAGCAGGCGCCTGACTCAACAGTAATAAGAAACTGCTGAGGCTGACGGCAATTGCTCCTAAAGCCGTTACCCCGCGTGAAAATTGCTTCAGCCACGAGACAAGGGTTGTGCCTAATACTAACGGTAACAATATAATAATTGGCAGCACACTCGTATCCATTGTCGTGATATAGGTTAAGGTCAACCTAGGGTGAATCTTTATCTTTCAAGGATTACAGGACCGCAAAGAGCGACCCAAAACTTCTCGATCTTGAAAGCCAGAATGATATTCAAACAGAATAAAACAGTTGTATTGCGCAACTTATAAACGATAGCAAATTCCGATTTTACAACGAAAATTGCAAGTAAAACCGATCATATTACAGGATAACCACAACATCAATGTTTTTATGTAGAACTTTTAGATTATACGTAAGCTTGGTTTTGATATGGGGTGCATGCTTGAACATCTCGTACAAATTTGACCGAAAATAAAGATCAAACTCCCTGCATTTATTGATAAAAATTTATAACTTCTTGATCAGGAATGCAGAAAATCAAAACCTATTCTTGCATCCTGATTTTATTTTTTAAATTACATTATCGTTTCAGCGCTATTTAAGAAGATTGAGGCAGGCTTTGTGAATTATCCTGACTCAACAGTTGTAAAAGTTCTTGCTGCTGTTCTGTGCTTAGCTGTTCCTGAATCAGTTGCAAAACAGACTGAGCCGTCAGGTTGACTATTTCTGGTTCCTGAAGTGCATCTTCAACTTTTTCTATCTCTGAATGATTCTGGCTCATCTCAAGCGGCAACTCTGCATAAAAATGATCATACTGAACCTGCATTGGATTTAGATGGATGGGATGCAACTGTTTATTTTCCAGTTTTAGACACTGAAAATCCTGAGCCTGCTCCAGCAATTCCGGCCGGTTTCCAGTCACAATAATCTGCAAGTTAGGAAACGCCTGATGCAGACGCGGTAAAATGACGGCGGCCATGTCCTGATCCAGTTGATGATCAATTTCATCAATCAGTAAAATGCCAGTACCTTCCTGACAGGGAAATAAGCTGTGCGGATTAAGCAGACAAAGGCGCCGTACAACATCTCCCACCAGTGCAATCCAGTTCCGGATACTGCCCGACAACTGCTGAAAGCTAAAGGTGTGATCCTGATAACGCACCATCAATTGCAGCTTGGGCTGGTAGTCCAGATAAATCTGGCTAAGTTCTGGTAGTACAATGGATAAAGCTTCACGCAAGGCAGTCAGGCTCGGTGTATGCATATGTGCTTTAGCTTTTTCAATTTGCTGGACCAGCTGATCTGCCTGTATATCATCCGATTGCTGTAGCGCCTGATCTAGAATCTGGTCAATGATCTTGGCACTTTGTGCATTTTCAATATCACTAACTTCACGAAACCATTCAAAGAAACGTGCAAAAGTCGTAAAGGGAATGGCGGTAATTTCATAGGCATGCGCAGTCTGAAAAATGGCCTGATTATTTTTGCTGAGTATATTGATTTCATTGACGAAGCGTTCAGCCGGATAATAGGCGACCATAGGCAGACCGAGCAAAGGGTCATGTTGTCTTACCTTTTGATAGAGATTCACCATGGCATCGAGTTGCTGGGTTTCCGCTTTGGCAAAGCCAATGCCCTGACTATTTAAGGTTTTATATAACTGCCAGGAACAGGATTGGGTAGGGGCTGCTTCTCCCTGTGCTGATTCAGGCAATGATCCCAAATCATCAGGAAAACGCACCTGGATATCAATTTTGGATTGCAGGCGGTTTTGCAGGATATCTTGATCCAACATGCTTAAACCTGCGGTACGCAAGTCACGAAAACGTGCAGAAAACCAGGTCAAAGCCTGATAACTTAAGCGCAGCAAGGTGGTTTTACCCGAACCCTGATCACCCAGAATTAAAGTCACAGGTGATTTTTGCAGATCAAAATCGAGCTGGATATTAGAAAAATGCAGAGCATGTTTGAGTTGTATTTTTTCGATGTGCATGGATCACCTGTAGCGTGATTTTTACATCTATGTTTTACCTTAGCCGACGGCTTGGCGCAGTGACTGTGGCATCCTGATTTTCAGTTGTTGAATGAGGTCATAAATGTGATGAATATTTAAGCTTACTTTAGCACGAGTACAGGCCACGTACAGCAGACGTAACTCTTCGTCACTAATTTTATGGTCTTTCTCATTCAGCTTGAACTGGTAGTCATCTTCAATATGCACACGATCCCATTCCAGACCTTTGGCCTTATGCGCGGTAGAGATGATGTAGTCCGCTTGTCCGATTGGGGTGATTTTGGCGAGGGCAGTTCTCAGGGGATCAGTGCCATGTTCATCGACCAGTTTGACTAAAGGCTTGATATCACTGCCTTCATTGGTCTCACAGTATTCGTGTACATCATGCCATGAGTTAAACCAAGCCAGTTCAGGCACATCAACTACACGCTTGCCCTGTTTCAGCATCGCAGCGGCATCAACAAAACGGTTCAGTTTGACATGATCCGCTTGCAGGCTGACTTTATCGCCACGTACTAAACCGGCAAGTAATAGTTCCATAGCACGCGCATTGGTCCGGCATAGAATCGCATCGCGTAATTTAGTGTGCGGTTTATTGACGACTTTGGAGTTTAAGTGCGGATTACCGAGTAGGGGCACGGTTTCATTCAATGCTCCCAAAATCGCATTGGCATTTAACGCAATTTCAGGCCCGAAACGGAATGAAGTGGTCAGACGAGATTCGGGTAGCGGCAGCTGCTGCATGGCATTCACTGCGCCACGCCAGGCATAAATCTGCTGATGCGCATCGCCGACATAGATGACCTGAGTGCTACGCTGTTTCAGCAAAATTCCCAGCATCAGTGGGTCGGCATCCTGTGCTTCATCAAACAGCACATAGTCGGCAGGAATATTGGGCTCAGACAATGCCCAAAGTTTCAGGTAAATATCATGCCCAATCCCGGCCTGATGATTGGGATCAATTGACTCTAACCAACGCCGTTCAACTGCTGGATAAAGTTTCTTTTGCAATGCTTCAATATCATCTGGGTGTAGCCAGCTCGGTGCCTGAATATGTCGCGGGGCGGGATATTGCGAACTGGTCGAGCAGAAATAGCCGACTGCGTTCGCAACCAGACTGGCCAGACGCGAAGGCATCAGCACATATTTTTCATAACGTCCGCCCATCATCCGGCGCAAGGTCATGGGCTCAAGACGATATTCCTTGGCAATAAAGCTTGGACTTAAACGCGGTAGGCGTAGCTTATCCGTGACTCCACGTGGAACACTGCGAAAAGCCAAGGAGTGAAACGTTCGGCAGTCCACACCCCGATGAAACTTGTTTTGTGCTTCTGAGGCAATGGATTTATTAAATGCCAGATACATACCGCGCCGTTCCGGCATGGCATCACTGATCATTTGCAGGGTCGTAGTTTTACCTGTGCCCGCATAGGCAATGACTTTAAAAGATTTTCCCAGACGTGCGTTATCAATGGCAGTTGCTTGCTCATAGGTCGCTTTGGGTTTTTGCAGATCAGACACAGGTAGATTCATTCACGACTTAATGTTGACGATTGGCTTTTTCAACCAGACCCGATAGACCCTGACGGCGTGCCAGTTCATTCAGGACCAGTTGTGGATCCAGGTCGAAGTAACCGAGCATCACAATGGTATGGAACCACAGATCAGCCACTTCATAGATCAGGTCATTCTTGTTGTCTTCAGAGGCTTCAGTTTTGAAATCTTTAGCCGCGATCACGGTTTCAAAGCTTTCTTCACCGACTTTTTCCAGAATCTTGTTTAAACCTTTATGGTACAGCTTGGCCACATAAGAGGATTCCGGATCGGCTTTCTTACGCTCTGCCATCATCTCGCCCAAGTATGACAATACTTCAACCTGTTCAGACTGAGCGGTTGAGGCATTCATAGCAAGGGTATGTGGATTTGTTGATTTTTCACCATAGATTGCTGCTGGATCTTTAATTTGTGCATCCACAATTTCCCAGCCATTCGGTGTCAGTTTACGATAGAAACATGATTCACGGCCGGTATGGCAGGCAATACCACCATGCTGTTCAATCTGTAAAATAATCACGTCCGCATCACAGTCCAGACGGATTTCATGCACAGTCTGGAAATGACCAGATTCTTCACCCTTATGCCATAACTTGTTACGTGAACGGGAGAAATATACCGCCTGATTTTTTTCAGCAGTTAAAGCCAGCGCTTCACGATTCATCCAGGCGACCATCAATACACGACCAGTTTGATGGTGCTGGGCAATGGCAGGGATCAGACCTTGTTCGTTAAATTTTACTTCATCGAGCCATTGCACGTTGTTCATAAGGGTTTCCATTAATTGAATCAGAATATAAAAAGATGGATAGGAAATATCCGTCCATAGTGTACGTGATCTCGTCGCATTTGCGGCAAAAATCTGTGCCTGAAAAGACAGGATGTGTCGTTAGGCACATTCAGATTATAAACCTGAGCGATTGAATCTCTAAAGTGCAGAAATAAAATAGCCGCCCTTAGGCGGCCAGAATATTCTTGACGAAATTACCAGTGCTCACCCGGGAAGATCCGTGCATAGGCCTTTTGTACCCAGTTCAGTTTTTGTGGCTGACCCACTGATGCTGAAGAGCTTGGGAACAGGTTATAACCGATCGACATCAGGACATTGTTGATGTCTGGTGCAATCGCATAGGTAATCGAAGCCAGACGTCCCAAATTGGTTGCGACTTTCTTCGGACGTTTCACAATCGCATAAGCAACCAGTTCAGCTGCCTGTTCCGGAGACAGGGTAGGCACATATTTATAGATCTTGGTCGGTGCGATCATTGGTGTACGAACCAAAGGCATATAAATTGAAGTGATTGCAACTTTATGTGAATGGACTTCTGCAGACAGACAGCGGCTGAAAGCATCCAGTGCCGCTTTAGATGCGACATAAGCCGAGAAGCGGGTGGCGTTCGCCAATACACCAATCGAGCTGATATTAATGATATGACCTGCACGGCGAATCATCATTTGCGGCAGGATATTCATCACCAGGCGCACTGCACCAAAATAATTTAGCTGCATGGTACGTTCAAAATCATGAAAACGATCCACTGATTCATGCACTGCACGGCGAATCGAGCGGCCCGCATTGTTAATCAGGATATCGATATGGTCGACTGAAGCAATAATCTGTTTGGACACTTCATCAATGGATTCCATATTGTTGAGATCACATGGAAATACCGAAGCTTTACCGCCCTTGGATTCAATTTCCTTTTTTACTTGTTCTAGGGTGTCTTTGGTACGCGCGACCAGTAAAACATGTGCGCCAGCATCTGCCAGCTGATGTGCCGTCGTTAAACCTATACCACTGGATGCGCCTGTAATGAGAACAGTTTTACCTGCAATACGTTTTTCCAATTGTTTCTGTAGTCTAGTTTTCACGTTTGTTATCCCTAATTTGAAGACTGCGTTCAAATTATTTTTATTAAAAAATCAAAGATGGCTCTAAAGAGATAAGAGCGAAGATGAGTGCTAATATAATAACTAATTATTTAAGAAAATCTATACATTAAACTATTGAAAATAAAATAAAAATTAGAGTAATTGCTCTAATTGTGTTCGCCGTTTCAATTGATTTTTATCATGAAAATAAATCACAAAGCAAGTGATTGTATTCAAAAAATAAATAAAAAAACTCCAGCATTTTTGCTGGAGTTTTCTGCTTTAAAATGGCGCTTAAACTGCTGCAAGAGATTGTTCCAGATCCGCAATCAGGTCATCAATATGTTCAATTCCGATCGATAAACGAACCATATCTTCACTCACACCTGCTGATTTGAGCTCTTCAGGATTAAGCTGGCGGTGGGTGGTTGTTGCAGGATGACAGGCCAGACTTTTGGCATCCCCAATATTGACCAGACGGGTGAACAGTTGCAGGGCATCGATAAAACGGGCACCGCCTTCACGGCCACCTTCTACACCAAAAGTCAGAATGGCAGACGGTTTACCTTTCACATATTTTTGTGCCAAAGCATGCTGCGGGTGATCTTTCAGACCGGCATAATTGACCCATTTTACTTTTGGATGTTGTTGCAAATATTCTGCAACCTTCAGCGCATTTTCAGTATGACGTTCCATACGTAGGCTCAAAGTTTCCAAGCCTTGCAGAATTAAAAATACATTTTGCGGGCTGATCGCTGCCCCGGTATTACGCAGAGGTACGACGCGAGCACGCGCGATATACGCCGCTTCACCTAAAGCTTCAACATAATTCACACCATGATAACTCGGATCAGGTGTATTCAGAGCAGGGAAACGTTCAGCATGTTGCCCCCATGGGAACTTGCCACTATCCACGATAATACCGCCGATCGAATTACCATGACCGCCAATGTATTTGGTGAGTGAATGCACCACGATGTCGGCACCGAAATCAAAAGATTTTTGTAGGACTGGGGTGGCAACCGTATTATCAACGATGACTGGTACGCCATATTCATGCGCAATCTTGGAAATCGCTTCGAGGTCAATAATATTGCCCAGTGGGTTTCCAATTGATTCCACAAAAACCAGTTTGGTTTTGTCATCAATCAGATTACGTAGAGCTTCCGGATATTGATAGTCAAAGAAACGAACTTCGATCCCTTGTTTAGGCAGGGTATGTGCAAACAGGTTATAAGTGCCGCCATATAAAGTAGACACCGAAGCAATATTGTCACCCGCTTCAGCAATGGTCTGAATCGCATAGGTAATCGCAGCCATACCTGAAGCTAAAGCCAGCGCACCAATACCACCTTCCAGAGCTGCAATACGTTGTTCTAGCACCGCTGTGGTAGGGTTCATGATGCGGGTATAAATATTGCCCTGAACTTTCAGGTCAAACAGGTCTGCACCGTGCTGAGTATTGTCAAAGGCATATGAGGTGGTTTGATAAATTGGCACTGCTACAGCTTTAGTAGTAGGTTCCGGGCTATAGCCTGCGTGAATCGCTAAAGTTTCTGCTTTATAAGTCATGATCGTTGGTCTTCTTGTGTTTTTAGCTGTAATGAAACTGCTCAAATATTAGCACTTGAAATATGAAGAAAAGTGCATATTTATTTAAATGAATATCTTAATTAACGATATAGCATCAATAAAATAATGCAAGTTTAGGCGTCAGAAATACTGTTTGAAAAATAAACAGGATTAAACTTGTAACAAGGCATTAACTTCACGTGAATGGCTTATGTTTTGAAGACTTTCTGCGTATAATAGCCGATTATTTTTTCGCTCATGATTGAGCAGGGGAAGTTTGTTTCTTCCCCATTTGGTTTTTCAATTGAGGAGTCCTACGTGGCCCAATATATTTATACGATGAACCGAGTGTCCAAGATGGTTCCGCCAAAGCGCGAAATCCTCAAGGATATCTCCTTATCATTTTTCCCAGGCGCAAAAATTGGTGTGCTTGGTCTGAACGGTGCAGGTAAATCTACTTTGCTTCGTATTATGGCGGGCGTAGATAAAGATTTCTCTGGTGAAGCACGTGCGCAACCGGGTATCAAAATTGGTTACCTCGAGCAAGAGCCACCACTTGATCCAACCAAAGACGTTCGCGGCAACGTTGAAGACGGCGTACGTGAAGCACTTGATGCACTTGAACGCCTTGATCAGGTATTTGCAGACTATGCAGATCCGGATGCAGACTTCGATGCTTTGGCGAAAGAACAGGAAAAACTGGAAGCAATTATCCAGACTTGGGATGCGCATAACCTGAATAACCAGCTGGAACAGGCTGCTGCGGCATTGAACCTGCCAGCATGGGATGCAGATGTAACCATGCTTTCAGGTGGTGAACGCCGTCGTGTTGCATTGTGCCGTTTGCTGCTGTCTAAACCAGACATGTTGCTTCTTGACGAACCAACCAACCACTTGGATGCAGAATCTGTATCTTGGCTGGAACGCTTCCTGAAAGACTTCCCGGGCACTATCGTGGCGATTACGCACGACCGTTACTTCCTGGATAACGTGGCCGAGTGGATTCTGGAGCTTGACCGTGGACATGGTATTCCTTACCAAGGTAACTATTCTTCTTGGCTGGAACAGAAAAATGCGCGTTTAGAACAAGAGAACAAGCAGGAAGAATCGTTTGCTAAAGCATTGAAAAAAGAACTTGAATGGGTTCGTTCAAATGCGAAAGGCCAGCAGAAGAAAAACAAAGCACGTATGGAACGCTTCGAAGAGCTTAACTCTCGTGAATTCCAGCAACGTAACGAAACTTCTGAAATTTACATACCACCTGGTCCACGTCTGGGCAACAAGGTGGTTGAGGTTGAAGGGATCAGCAAATCCTTTGGTGACAAACTGCTGTATAAAGACCTGTCTTTCACAGTACCACCAACAGCGATTGTCGGTATCGTAGGTCCAAACGGTGCAGGTAAAACTACACTGTTCCGTATGATGACGGGCGAACAGCAACCAGATACCGGTACAGTGACTTTAGGTGATTCTGTAAAAGTTGCTTATGTGGGTCAGATTCGTGACACCCTGGATGACAATAAAACCGTTTGGGAAGAAGTGTCTGGCGGTCTGGACATCTTGAAAGTGGGTGATTACGAAATTGCATCTCGTGCTTATATCGGGCGCTTTAACTTTAAAGGCCAAGATCAGCAAAAACGCGTAGGTGAATTGTCAGGTGGTGAGCGTAACCGTTTACAACTTGCGAAAATCCTGCAACAAGGTGCGAACGTAATCCTGCTCGATGAACCATCAAACGACTTGGACGTAGAAACTTTACGTGCGTTAGAAGATGCAATTCTGGTCTTCCCGGGCTGTGTGATGGTGGTATCGCATGACCGTTGGTTCCTGGACCGTATTGCGACTCACATCTTGTCATTTGAAGATGAGACTCCAGAATTCTTCACCGGTAACTATACCGAGTTTGAAGAGTATCGCCGTAAGAAATATGGCGATGATCTGGCAGCGAAGCGTCAGAAATATCGCAAAATTGGTGCTTAATCAAAGCGCATAAAAAAACCAGCTTTCGGGCTGGTTTTTTTCTTTAATATTGGACACTCATTTGGCTATAAGTATTTGATAACAGTTGTGCAGCTTTTAAATGACCTTGCTGTTTAGCCTTATTCAGCCATTCCTCAGCATGAAAATAATTCTGATCTAAACCTAGACTACCTTTAAGAAAGTGTTTACCCAGTCTATATTGCGCTTCGGCGTGTCCACGCGTGGCTGCACTTAAGTAGTTCCAGAAAGCATTGCGTTGATAATTTTCTTGCTGCTCTAGCTGCGCAATTTGAAATTGTTCAGCTTGGCGTTGCTTTAAAACATGGTAAAGCTTTTCAAACTGTACAGCTTCCAGATAATAAGTGTCTGCTTCAGAAATAGAATTTTCCACTTCTGTACCCGTAGGCTCGTCATGAGAAAACAGAAAATGTATGACTTTTTTGAGTTTAAGCATTTTTATTCCTCACGTTTACCATTATTAATAATTATTTAAACTATCCACTAAAGACTACAATATAAAGCGGTTTTATTTCGGTAATGAATTACATGCATTTAGTCTCATATTGATATTTTTGTGTATTTAATGAGCAAAAACAAGCAGTAGAAATAAAAAAACTTCATTTTAAAAGTGAAGCAAATTGGAAGAAATATGAATTTGTTGTTCTAGTCGACATTTTGATATTAGGGGCTAAAAGATTTAGTTTTACTAATAAAAAAAATCTTGCATAAGCATGCAAGATTTTTAGCTTTGAAAATGAGTGAACTATAGAAATCAGATTTCCCACTCATGATTGCATTCACGGCATTTCCATTTCTTTTGACTTTGCATGAAAGCCTGCATAGAAATTTTAAAATCAGGCAAATCTTTATAGAACATGAAGCCTGCGATCAGACAGATAATAAACACGATCACAGTGGCGGTCTGTAAAGTCGTACCTGCACCATCTCCAAAAATCCACATCGCGATGCTAATGATGACCAGCAGCAATAATACAAACAGGGCAGGCACCAGCATGATCAGGCTTTTAGGCACGACAGGACGCGCCGCTGGTTGACCTGGCTGAGCCACAGGCATGATTTTTGGGCTTTGACATTTAGGGCAACGATATTGCATTACAACTCCAAAATTCTAAATTACTGATTATTTTATCGGAAGATACGCAAAAACCGAAATACCGCCAATATAAAACAGACAGACAATAAAAAACCCAAGTCACAATGCTTGGGTTTTTTATTAAGATGTTGCCATCTTGAATATGGCGTCCCTACGGGGATTCGAACCCCGGTTACCGCCGTGAAAGGGCGAT
>ERZ1023241.148-NODE-148-length-21436-cov-27.757729_pt1 | contig 21436 bp, 23 predicted proteins | sample MGYA00380455_ERZ1023241 | MGnify/ENA primary metagenome ERZ1023241 (study PRJEB33173, sample SAMEA4830304) | metagenome | study: EMG produced TPA metagenomics assembly of the PRJEB25223 data set...
GATGAAGATGAAGATGAAGATGAAGATGAAGATGAAGATGAAGATGAAGATGAAGATGAAGGGCATGGTTCAAGCATGGCTTGAGTAATACTCGAGCTCTTCTCAGGAGCTGCTTGAGCATTTACTTTTCGTTGCTTGGTTGATGCTTGAGCATTACTAGCAGATTTCCCCCAACGTGCTTGAGCTGCATTTTTAGCTTTATCAGATTTCATTTGCTGATTTTGTAATGCCTGGCTTTTTAAACTGCTTAAGAAATTTGAATGAATCTGCTCAGACTCGACTTCAAACAATTCCAGGGCTATCAGCGTATTTAACAAAGTTTTAGCCTTGGTGTGCTGCGGTAATTTCGTAATGCTACATACAGTAGCTAGGTCATGAGGGATGGCACCATTTTTCCAGAAATCCATCATTAACAGCAGTGCCGCGCCAATTTGTTCTGCCGTCATTCGTGCAAATTTTGCCTGTAGGTCGCCAATATAGAGTGGCATCCAAATTGAAATATCTTTATGCATGTGTTCACCTTTTTATAGATATAGAGGGGCTAAGGTCATCGATTGGATGACCTTCTGTCTGTGTTTGTTTTATTAGTGAGCGAGACTCATTAAGCGGAGACGGGCCTGTTGGGCCAAGTCATCGTAATGGGCTTGCCCTTCATCCAACATTCGCTGTAACCAGAGTCTCAACGCCTGGTGATCATCGAAGCATTTATTGATTTCCAACAAAAAGGCCAGATTGTGCAGTTTGGGAATGTGTAACTCTTGAATGAGTTCACGCGCGACCATATCTGCTTCTGGGCTAACGACTACGCCACCAAAGAAAGCTTTACTGTTCATGGGCAAGCTCCTCTGTATTTAGTCTCTCCAGCATGGCTTCAAAAGCACTACCATCGCGACGTGTAACATTCGGAATGTAGCGGCTATAGACTCGAAACAGCATTTCAGTGGTTGAATGTCCCAGCTGGCGTGCGATCCATTCCGGGTTCTCGCCTGCCGACAACCAGAGTGTTGCTGCGGTATGACGTGTTTGATAGGCTCTTCTAGGTTTCAATCCTAGAAAGCGCAAGATCGGATGCCAGACACGTTTATTCACCAAACGATAATCGAGAGGTCCACCATCACGATTGCAGAAAACAAACTCTGATTTGCCATTATTTAAGCTTTTCTGTTGCAGAAAGGCTTGGTAAACGCGGTCATTCATCTGGATCGTGCGGTCAGAACCATAAGTTTTGGTTCCACCAAGAACACCATTCACTAAGGCTTCTCTGATATGGATTTCACGACGCTGTAAGTCGATATTTTTCCATTGCAGACCATCGATTTCACTGGTACGCATACCAGTAAAAAAGCGAATGGTGTAATAGGGGCGGAAGTCTTCACGCACTGTGGTAAGAATTTTATGCACCTCTTCCAGAGAAAAAGGTGTGACTTCAATCTTGCTTTCCTTCAGATTGTTAATATTTTTATAAGGCGACTCAAACTCGTATCGTTCAGCCGCATCATTGAGTATCATACGTAAAGGCGTCATGATTTGATTGATCCTCGATGCTTTCAGACTTGTTTGATCTTTTCCGTGTATCACTTTGGCGAGAGAGGCACGGAAGTTCAGCAAGTCTGACTTCTTGATTTTCGAGAGAACCTGATTACCAAAAGCAGGAATCAAATAGTTTTTGATCACAATTGAAACCTTTTGCTGATATGAGGTTCTCCATTCAACTTGTTTCTGCTTAAACCACAATTCAGTAAACTCTTTAAAAAGAGGAACTTTGGTCTGTACAGCAATTTGCTGACTTCTTTTTTCCTTAAACTCCTCAACACGGTTACTTTTGGGAAAGTACTTTTCGTATTCAAAAGTTCCCAAAGTAATTTCAGCTTCAAGCTGTTCGAGACGTTTTTTCAAAATGCGTCGGTTATAAGCATTATCTTCAAGATTGGTTGTCTCTCTGCAACGAATGCCCATGTAGCGAAAGTCGGCAATCAGTTTGCCACTTCGTTCCCGGATGGTAGCCATCAGTTAAACCTCCTAAGCCTTATTGCAAGGCATCCATGCTTAAACCGGTGAATTTAAGCATTTCAGTTTCAATGCGTTCCCAAACAAAAAGAATTTTTCGACCACCAAAAGGACGGATGTAGTGAACACCTTCAATAAAGACACTGTCCTTCAGTTGGTTACGAATGGTACGAGCGTCGTACTGGATTTTTTCAGCCAGTTGCTGGGCTGTGAGATAGGTATATGACATAATTGTATTCCTAACGTAATTCATCGGATGTAAGGAATTTTTCATCCTTAGACCTAAAATAACCTCAAATTTAATTAAATGCAATTAAATTTTCATTGTATTAGAGGAAAAATTAATGGTTATTTGTAAACTACCAATATTGTTGGCCGAAAGAAAAATGCGTGTAGCTGACTTAATTCGTGGCACAGGTATTAATAAGACAACTTTGCATAAGCTTTATAATGGCGAATTGACTCGAATTGATTTAGAGACTATCGATCGTATTTGCGATTATTTAGATGTGCAGGTAGGAGATTTGTTTGTTTTTGAAAAAGACAATAAAGAACAATCTGTTAGTGAATAGTTTGGTCACAAATGGTCACATCAAAAAGTGAAATGGTCACAAATCCTTGATCGTTTGGTAAAAAAACACCTTGTTTGGAAGAGAACTGGGTGATTTTTGCCTTCAAAAAAGCTCTAAAATTGGTGATCGATTGAGGACATTTAAGGTCAATTGAGACCATTTTTATTGTCGTGGGCACGCCATGGTCACATCTTGGTCACAAAATACAAATTACATTAAGAATATTTTTTATTGAATCGAAGAACAAAGGAAGAAGAGTTTTTAAAAAATATAATAAAATCAACAAGAAAAAAGCCCCCATCTTTCGATGGGGGCTTTTTGAATCTGGAGCGGGAAACGAGACTCGAACTCGCGACCCCAACCTTGGCAAGGTTGTGCTCTACCAACTGAGCTATTCCCGCATGCCGTGTATAATACAGCATGCAAAAACAGGGTCAATAACTTTATGAAAAATCTTGTGTCGATTGCATAAAATAAAAGCAATATTCTCTGTGCTTCCAGACAATTAGATAAAATTTATGCAAAATTTAATGAAATCTCGGCACAATCAAATAATTGCAGACATTTCTTGCACCGAAATAGCGGATAGAACAGGGTATACTGGACCCATATCTTGAATCGGAGTCAGGCCATGAGCTTAGAACAACAACTGAAAGACCGTTTGGCACAATTGTCACCTACCTATCTGGAAGTCGTGAATGAATCTTCAGGTCATGGTGGATATTTCCCGGGTAAGGAATCGCATTTTAAGGCGGTGATTGTCAGCGAAGCTTTTACTGGCCTGCGTGCGGTACAACGCCATCAAAAAGTCTATGCTGCGGCAGGTGATTTGCTTTCTAAAGATAAAATTCATGCCTTGGCAATTCATGCTTTCTTGCCTGAAGAGTGGACAGGACAGGACACGTCTAGTCCAGAATGTGCACATGCACCGAAAAACTAAGAGGATTTTATGGATACCCAGCTTTTAGTCAAGATTATTCATATGTCTGCGGCAGGACTGGCCATTGTGGCCATTCTTGCACGTGCTATTACCCTGTTTGTGGATACACAGGGCAATCAGCCGAATCCAAAAGCACGTGTATTTCTGGTCGCTTTGCAGCACCTGGTCATTAGCGTGATTGCCTTAACTGGGATTATTGCCCTGTTTTTAAAGAATTTTGATGTACAGCCTTGGTTTTATGCCAAAATCATTTTATTCCTGGTGCTAATTTCATCCCTGGGCAAAGCCTATAAAAAAGATGATTCAATCCTGTTGGTACAACGCCGTGCTGGCTTATTTATTGCTGTGGTTTCACTTATTGCGATTATGGTATTGGTCATGATCAAGCCGAATTTTGGCTAAATTATTCATCAGTCAATGAAGTAAAACATACTGATCATTAGAAAAATAAAGAGGGGTAGGGAAATCGAGTATTGCAGTCAATCTGGCTGCAATCAGTGCGCATCAGGGGCTTAAAACCCTGTTGATCGATCTTGATCCGCAGGCAAACTCCAGCCAGTATTTACTAGGAGATGATGCAACCTATTCGAGTGACAAGCCGGCGTTGGAGCCGAATATTGAAAACTATTTTGAAGATGTATTGGGGAACCAGCAGAGCAAAAGTTTAATTGGTAATGCGATTGGCTCCATTCTCAAGACCCGGGCTAAAGGGCTGGAAAGTTATCTGCATCAATCACCTTTTAAAAATCTGGATGTCATTCCGGCGAGTCCGAGTTTGGGCACGCTGGCCCATGCACTGGAATCCAAACATAAGATTTATAAGCTGCGCGATGCCTTGCAACCACTTGCTGAGCATTATGACCGGGTATTTATCGATACTCCGCCGGCATTTAATTTCTTTACGCTTTCAGCACTGATTGCTGCAGACCGTGTTCTGATTCCATTTGACTGTGATGTGTTTTCTAAACGGGCCTTACAAACCTTGATTGAGAATGTCATCGAAACTCAGGATGATCATAATGAGCGTCTGGAAATTGAAGGCATCGTGGTCAACCAGTTTCAGGCTCAGGCAAAACTGCCGCGAGAAGTGGTACATCAACTGAAAGATGAAGGTCTTCCGGTGCTAAACAGCATGTTGCCGCCCTCGGTGCTGATGAAAGAGTCGCATCAAAAAAATCAGCCATTAATTCACTTGGCAACTGATCATAAATTGACTCAGGCCTATCAATCATTGTTCAATGAGATAGAGCAGCATTAAGATCGAGTTAACTATGAAACTTGTGAAAATAAGCCTGGCGATCAGCATACTTAGCTTGTTGAGTGCCTGTGCAACGACGGTCAAACCGACCTATGTTTCACCGACCCATTATCAGACCCTCAACTGTCAGCAGCTTCAGGGGGAATACAACCGTATTCAGCAGTATCTTGATAATGGTGTTGAGCCGCCTAAACGTACAGATATCGGCGTAGGGGTAGGCGTCGGTGGTGGCTGGGGCAGCCGCGGCGGCTGGGGCATTGGTCCGAGTGTATCAGTGAATATGGGGCAGTCTTCCAATACCAAACGCACTGAAACGGCACGTCTACTGGGTGAACAGGAAGCTATTGTACAAGCTGCAAAATTTAAAGCTTGCCCAATTGTTGTCCGTCAAAACACCAATAAATAGCCCTCTAAACATCAAAAAAATGCTGACTTTACGTCGGCATTTTTTCTATCTTAAAAGTGATTGGTCAAGTGACAGAGTTCACAGTATTTGCCAGAAAAAATGACCGATGCGCATAAAATTTTGAAAGATCTCGTCTTGTGATCAGAACACGAGATTGGTTAAGGTAATCACCTTGTCTGATATGTTTAACCACCATGATTGAAAACTGGCTCTTTGTTTTTGCAACAATAGCAGTGCTGATGATCCCTGGACCTGCCAATGCATTGGTGGCCAGTTCTGCCTATCAGCAGGGAACAGCCAAAACCAGTCTGTATATTCCCGTCATTCTGGTGGGGTATTTATATGCGATCAATGGGTGGGCTCTGCTGGTTCATCTGTTTTCACCAATCTGGCCGAGTTTTCAGGAACTGGTGCATGTGCTGAGTGCAATCGGTGTGGGCTGGATGACCTTCCATTTATTCAAGGCTCGGCAACTGGAACAATATAATCAGAGTCATCCTCAAATCCGTCCCTGGCAGATGTTTAAGGGAACCTTGAAAAATCCCAAAGCAGCGCTTCTGGCAACCGGAATCTTACCGCTCTCTACTTGGGAAAGTCCGAGTAACTTTGTTCTGATCTTTGCAATTTTTACTGGGATTGCCTTACTTGTTGCGTTGTTCTGGATGATCTTCGGACAGGCGATTCTGGCGGGAGAGTCGGCAAAAAGAAAAGCCGACCTGATTTATAAAGGGTCAGCTCTGTTTTTACTGCTTTGTCTGGTGCCCTTGCTGATTAATTGGCTGGAGTAAATGTTCACTCAACACTTCTAGGCTTTCAGGCGATTTTATTTTTCTTAAGTTTCTGCTGAATAAAGCCAATCACACCTGGCATAACACTTAAAATAATGATGCCAAAAATCAGATGAGTGAAATTATCTTTGACGATTGGCATATTGCCGAATAGATAACCCAGGATCACAAACGAACTGATCCAGAGAAAGCCACCGATCATATTGTAAGTCAGGAAATATTTGTAATTCATACTTCCCGCACCGGCAACAAAAGGTGCAAAGGTACGTGCGAAAGGAATGAAACGGGCAAAAATAATGGTTTTACCACCGTGTTTGACAAAGAACTGCTGGGTAGCAAGCAAATGCTTTTTATTAATAAAACGTGATTCAATCTCAAATACACGTGGCCCAATATATTTACCAATATGATAATTCAGGGTGTCGCCCAGCACTGCCGCAGTGAACAGTAGCGGAATCAGTACCCATGGATCCATAGCACCCGTTGAAGCCGCAAGCGCACCTGATGCAAATAGCAGACTGTCTCCCGGCAGGAACGGCATCACCACCAGTCCCGTTTCAACAAAAATAATCAGGAAAAGAATGCCATAAATCCAGATGCCGTAATTGGTAATGAATTCGAGCAGGTGATCATCAACGTGGAGGATAAAATCAAGCAGTTCCATAGGGAAAAAACAAGCGAAAAGGTGATCAAATCGTAACAGTCTGCGGCATGAAAGTCAGTACCGAACAGGAAAATAATTGCCCGCTCATCCCTGATGGGTGAATTAAAAATTTATCTTACAAACTAGCGGTGAGTTCCTGCGAAAAACAGGCTTAGCATGAATACGTCATTAAAATAAAAATCAAAAGGTGGCTCCCATATCTAACCCTAAACCATATCAAATGAAGACCGTGATAGAGACAGGTGAAATAAACTTTCAATAGCAACTTAACTGGCCGATCTTGAAATGATTGAAATCCAAATATCGTAATATCGTAATATCGTAAATACGCTGAATTCCGTGGAGAGAAGGGAGGACTCTTCTACTGAATCAAAAGCTTTATTCTATTTAAAAAAATAAACTGCTTAATTATTATGCTGATGGGAATAGTGTGCTTAAGCCTAATAAAAATGCTAGAATACGGCGCTTATCTTTCGTTTGCCTTTCATAGTTGTTTGTCATGACTACCAATACTCAAATTACTGAAGATCGTATCCTGATTCTGGATTTCGGTTCTCAATATAGTCAGCTCATCGCACGTCGTGTCCGTGAAGCTGGTGTATATTCTGAAATGTATGCCTATGACATGTCTGAAGAAGACATTCGCGCATTTAATCCAAACGGTATCATCTTGTCTGGTGGACCTGAAAGTGTTCACCTGGAAGGCAGCCCGCGTGCGCCGCAAGTGGTATTTGAGTTAGGTGTACCTGTACTGGGTATCTGTTATGGCTTGCAAACCATGTGTGAACAGCTTGGCGGTAAAGTTGAGCCAGGTACTGTACATGAGTTCGGTTATGCAGAAGTGGATATCGTGGTACGTGACCAGCTGATTGGTCAGCTGCAAGACCGTGAAAACCAGCTGCATGTCTGGATGAGTCATGGTGACAAGGTTGCACGTATTCCAGAAGGCTTCCAGGTGACTGCAAGCACACCAAGCTGCCCGATTGCCATGGTGTCTGATGAAACTCGCCGTTTCTATGGGATCCAGTTCCACCCTGAAGTGACACATACTTCGAAAGGTGCAGAATTACTGTCTAACTTCGTACACCAGATTTGTGGTTGTCGTGGTCTGTGGACACCAGAACATATTATTGACCTGCGTGTAGAACAGCTTCGTGAACAGATTGGCAATGAAAAAGTATTGTTGGGTCTTTCAGGTGGTGTAGATTCATCAGTTGTAGCTGCGCTTTTGCACAAAGCAATTGGTGATCAGTTGACTTGCGTATTTGTAGACAACGGTCTGCTTCGTTTGAACGAAGGCGATCAAGTGATGCAGATGTTTGCAGACAACATGGGGATCCGCGTGATCCGCGCTGATGCTGAAGACCGTTTCCTTTCTGCTTTGGCTGGCGAAGTTGATCCAGAGAAAAAACGTAAAATCATCGGTCGCGAATTTATCGAAGTCTTTGCTGAAGAAGCGCGTAAGCTCGATGGCGTAACCTTCCTTGCACAAGGTACGATTTATCCAGATGTGATTGAATCTGCTGCCAGCAAACAAGGTAAGGCACATGTCATCAAGTCGCATCACAACGTAGGTGGCTTGCCTGAAGATTTGGCATTTGACCTGGTTGAACCATTGCGTGACCTGTTTAAAGATGAAGTACGTAAATTGGGTACAACTTTAGGCTTGCCACACAGCATGATCTATCGTCATCCGTTCCCAGGTCCAGGCCTTGGTGTTCGTATTCTGGGTGAAGTGAAAAAAGAATATGCTGATATTCTTCGCCTTGCTGATGACATCTTCATGCAAGAACTTCGCGCAAGCGGCTGGTACGACAAAACTGCTCAAGCTTTTGCCGTATTCCAACCAGTGAAATCTGTGGGTGTGGTCGGTGATGGCCGTCGTTATGCATGGGTAATTGCACTTCGTGCAGTTGAAACCATCGACTTTATGACAGCGCGTTTTGCACATCTTCCATATGACCTGGTAGACCGTATTTCTACACGTATCATGAACGAAATTGCTGAAGTTTCTCGTGTGGTATATGACGTTTCATCTAAGCCACCAGCAACAATTGAATGGGAGTAATTTTCTAACGAAAATTACCTATAAAAAAGAGCGCTTAAGCGCTCTTTTTTTCATTTATACTCAAGAAAAATTAATTCTTAAGCTAAAAAATATATGTCATTACCTACCTATGATCAGTTAATGCTGCCTTTGATGAAATTATTATCAGAAATAGAAGAGCCAATTAAAATTTCAGATGCCGCCAATATCCTAGCTGAGCGTTCTGGCTTACCTGAAGAAGATCTAAATAAGGTACTACCAAGTGGTAAAAATATATTTAAAGATCGAGTTGCTTGGGCAAAGACATACTTAGTCAAAGCAGGTTTAATTCATCAACCAAAACGAGCATATTGTGAAATTAGCGATTTAGGAAGAAAAATTGATTTAAAAAACTTAGAAGCAATAACTAATGAATTTTTAGCACAGTTTGATGGATTTATAGATTTTAAATTTGGAAAGAAAAACGAAGAGGGATTAGAGGTCGAAATTTTAAAAGATTTTGAAAACTCAAATAAATTACAAGAAACACAAACACCTGAAGAAACAATTCAGACTACGACTGAATTATTAAGGTTCAATTTGAAAAGTGATTTACTTCAAATGGTAAAGGAAAAGTCTCCTTCATTTTTTGAGAGACTTGTTGTAGATCTGCTTGTTGCTATGGGCTACGGTGGTTCACATCAAGATGCAGCCCAAGCAATTGGTAAAACCAACGATGGTGGAATTGATGGAGTAATCAGTGAAGACCGATTAGGGTTAGATAAAATTTATATTCAAGCAAAACGTTGGGAAAATACAGTAGGACGTCCTGATATTCAGCAGTTTAAAGGAGCTTTGGCGGATCAGGTTGCCAAGAAAGGCGTATTTATTACTACTTCTAATTTTAGTAAAGAGGCAATTGAATCTGCAAAGAAGTCGGGAATTGTATTAATTGATGGTGATAAGTTAACGTCTTTAATGATTGAATTCGGTTTAGGCGTACAAATAGAACGTAGTTTTCATATCTATAAAATTGATCAAGATCGTTTTGATGAAGATAATTTTTAACTCATAAAAAAGAGCGCTTCGGCGCTCTTTTTTATTATTTTTCAAATGACATTTAAGCCGGTTTAACCTGCCAGTTTTGAAGTTCTCCAAGCAAACCTTGGTCAAGTTCAGGATCATAATACTCGACTCGGTTCCGACCATTGGCTTTAGCCTGATACAGGGCAATATCAGCCTGTTTAATCAGCGCCATTAAATCCGTTTCACTACTTTCCAGAATGGCTGCACCAATTGAAACGGTGAAATCGAGACGATGCCCATGTTCCAGATTGACCATAATATTCTCGATTTTGTGTCTTAAACGCTCGGCAATTTTGAGTGCATCATCTAGTGAAGTTTCAGTAAGGCATGCGATAAATTCTTCACCCCCATAGCGTGCCAGCACATCATGACGCCGCATTTCATTGCGTGTGGCCTGCGCAATCATCTGCAATACCTGATCTCCAACATCATGTCCATAACGGTCATTGATCTGCTTGAAATGATCGACATCAAAGACCAGCAAACTGATTGGAGCAGGCTGTTTAAGATTGTTTTGGATCAGCTGTTGTACCAGATATTCAAAACAGCGTCTATTATTCAGGCCTGTCAGCGAGTCAGTATGGGCGAGATTTTCAAAAGTCTGATGATGATATTCGGGTATGTTGCAGGAATACCAAACGGGATTTTAGTGTAGAGCTCCAACTGATATATAAACTGAAGGTCAATACCGGCATATAGATCAGGGAAAACAAGAACATCTGATACAGATTAGCTTGGGTATTGAAATACACACCAATATAAATCACCAATGTAATCAGACCGGAATTAATCAGACTAGGCCAGAAGCGGATCTGCATACATAAATTGGCCAGGACAATAAAGACCAGTGAAGCATATTGATAAATGAGTGTATGCGGACTTTCAGACTGATTCAGATTAAAAAACCAGATTGCACTTGCTCCGATAATCGAGGTCGGCAACAGCAGGTCAAATACAGGCAAATTCCGGTAAAAATGATACATCCAGATTGTTATTAGCACGAGCACCAAGGTATAGCCTAGCTTGGTCAGAATGAGCAAATTCATAATATTATTCAGCACCAGAATATCGGCAAGGGTGTAGGAGGCATATGCCACCTGTGCAAATAGGTTCACCTGCAACAGATATTTTAGAGTGAGCTGTTTGTGATGGCTAAAGTAGGCAGGTTTTAAAGACCCAGGAATACGAACAAGAGGATCTTGAAGGGCATCCTGAAGCAGGAGGCGAGCTTCTTCTTCATATTTATCTGGCATGCCGCCTTCCCACATTAAATCCAAAGAAATGAATAAGATGAATATTTATATTTGTATGAAAAATATTCTATTCTTTTAGGAATTATTTGAAAAGCATCACAAACAAATTTAGGCCTAATTCTTAAATTCTTGTCTAATAATCTTGATTTTGCTATCAGGTTACAAAGCAGACCAAGACTGTTTCGCTTTATGATGAGCGCCAGCCTGCTCCTGTTTATTCAAAGGTTTAAATACATTCCAGGGATTTGGAGAGAGTGGTTTAGTCGGTTGCAGCATATTAGGATGATAGACCCTAATCCGGTTTCTTCCCGCTTTCTTAGCTTCATAAAGCGCAATATCTGCATGCTTAATCAGGTCTTCAAGCTCCTGTTGTGGAGATTCAAGTTCAGCAATACCGATAGAAATCGTGAACTGGATTTTCTGGTCAGAATTGATGTACATCACCTGCTTTTGAATCGAGCAGCGAATCCGTTCTGCAATCATCAGGCAATCCTGTAGCTGGGTATCTTCCAGCAAGGCAATAAATTCTTCTCCACCAAAACGTGCCAGTACATCACTAGAACGCATTTCTTTACGGGTAATTTCAGCAATCAGTTGTAGCACCCGGTCACCCACATCATGACCATAATTGTCATTGATTTTCTTGAAATAATCGACATCAAACATCAATAGGCAGGTGCTGGCAGGCTTTGGCCATTGATGGATTGAACGTTCCGCCATATCCACAAAATGACGACGATTAAATAATTGGGTCAGATCATCAGTATGAGCAAGATTTTTTAAGGTTTGATAGTTCCATTCATCCAGCAAAGTGCGTAGAAAAGAGCGCCGTATGTTGATGATATTATTCCAGTTAATATAAATACTAAACGCCCAGAGAGGTGTGAAAACAACGGTGAAAATAAAGGCCTGCGATAGACTCATGAGATGAGTCACTCCAATCATGATAAACAAGGCGATAAAAATGGAACAATACAAGGCACCCTTAAACTCAGTCTGTACACAGAGGTTGGTAATTAAAATAAAGATCGCAGAAGCATAGATATAAGTCGACACATGCGGGCTGCTCGACAGCAGGAGCAGGCCAATCCAGGTCGCTGCAGCCACAGTCGTGCCCACAGGCAAAATCATGTCCAGAACCCGGATATTCTTTTGATGATTAAACAGGTAATAGCAGCAAAACATGACAGCAATGACCAGTGATACCCGGATCAGGCCAGACAGGAAAAACATGTCAGGAATAATAAAAATATCGGCAAAGAAATACAGCAAAAAGGCGATCTGCGCCATGTAATTAATCTGGCGAAGATTTTGATGACGATGCACATAAAGATAGTTATAAAAGTACTGCTGGAATTGCGCAGGAATAGGTGCAGCGCGATGTACAAGCGCATCTTCAATTAACTGGCGATTTTGCAGATCACATTCGGCCAACTTTAATGATCTATCCGTGGTCGAGTTTTGAAAAGACATATTCGCCGTTGAATATATATTTTCATTCGAGGATGACATGTCCTGATCCAATCTTATTTTTATTGGGCCCTATTATGAACCAAATGAATAAAAAACAATCTCCCTAGAATCAGGGGGTAGCACGATTTTTAAAAAGAAAACGTAACAAAATTTTTGTTTTGTAAACATAAAGCTAGACGGATCACATTTTTATAGATTTCTGATTTTAAAAGTTTATATAAATAAAAATGAGCGTTTCATGTGAAACATGAGCATGATGAATAAGTTGATTTAAACGAACTGATGTAAGGTGCTTGAATGATTATATGATTCATCACCAAGATCTTGATTATAGGATTTGGAAGAATGAAGCCGTTAAGCATTTGAACTGTTCTGATGAGTAGCACATTTTATACGTATCGAAATATTTCTAAAGATAGATTTTGTGGGTAGACGCGGTACATTGTTCTATGAGGTAGACATCTTATGATGATCAGGGAAAGATGTCTTGATTCAGCATATAGCCAGAATGAACTTGCCGAGGTCAGCTCAACCATGTCGAATAATAATGAGATTGAACTGTCAAATTCAGATGATTGTGAAAAGTATATCAATCAGTTCATACAGGAAGTTCCTTTACGGCGTGCGGAAATCGGGCAGGGAACTGTCATTAAACGCGCTTTACCGAGTCGGTATAAACGCATGATTGGTGCCTGGTGTTTTCTGGATCATGCCGGTCCCACTCAATTTCCTCAGGGAGATGGCCTGGATATCGGACCGCATCCGCATATTGGCCTGCAAACTTTTACCTGGATGATTGAAGGCACCATGATGCACAGTGACAGCCTGGGTAACCGGCAATTGATCCGGCCGAAACAGGTCAATCTGATGACTTCAGGCTATGGCATTTCGCATACAGAGGTTTCACCGGAAACTGAAACCAAGATGCATGCAGCACAGCTCTGGATCGCCCTACCTGATGACAAGATCAATATGGCTCCGGCGTTTGATCATTATCCGGAATTACCTGTAGTCAAAGAGCAAGGCATTCAATGCACGGTTCTGGTCGGGGAATTCCTAAATACACAATCCCCAGTTAAAGTGCATACTGAACTCTTGGGGGTGGATCTATTTGCTGCTGAAAGTACCCGTGCCCATTTGAGTTTAGATCCAAGATTTGAATATGGCTTTATGGCCCTTGAGGGTCTGGCAAGTATTAATGGGCATGAACTGACTGAAGATAATATGGTGATTCTTGAGCCGGGATTACAGTATGTAGATGTCGAAATTCATGCGGGTGGGCGAATCTTGCTGATTGGTGGAGAGCCATTTGAAAGCCCTATTTTATTGTGGTGGAATCTGGTTGGTCGTGATGTGGAAGAACTGAAGCTGGCCCGTGAACAGTGGATGATGGGACACCCGCGTTTTGGCACCATTCCTAGTTATGATGGGCCGCGTATGGAAGCGCCGGCATTTCCAGAACATATGCGAGCTTCCAAATAACTTTTACATAATCATAAGAACAAAGGATCAGTATGGCCCGTATCGCAATTGCCAAAATACAGAGCTTAACCATACCATGGCAGGGAGAAATCAGTCATGGCCAGCATCATTATCTGACCGATAAACCTGAATCCTTCGGCGGGCAGGATGCAGGTCCTGCACCTTATGATCTGCTTTTAGGCAGCCTGATCTCTTGCACCATGATTACTTTGCGCATGTATGCTAAGCATAAGGACATTGAACTGGGCGACTTTCAGGTTGAAGCAGAATTTTTTGCGAATAAAGAAGGACAGGAATGGATTGAACGACGCTTAAGTTTCGATATTACTCATGATTCGGCTTTGCAGCAGAAAATTCTGGAGATTTGTGCCAAAACTCCGGTGACCAAAACCCTGTTACGCAGTCTGGAGATTCGGACCAGCCTGATTTAAGCTAAAAGAGGGTACGCTATATCCGGTAGGGAAAATGTAAGTAGACTGATAAACTCTTTAGTTAGAGCCAGACTTTTTGCTATGCTCACGCAGTAATAACAATAAAATCATGAGTCTAATATGCGTGTTTTACATCATCTCGAACAATCAAGATCATTTCGAATCATGTGGGCCTTGGAAGAGCTGGAGCTTGATTATAAGATCAAGTATTACAAACGCCTGCCAAACTATTCTGCTCCGCCTTCTTTGAAACAGGTTCATCCTCTGGGTAAAGCCCCGATTCTGGAAGATCAGAATCTGGTACTGGCTGAGTCTGCCGCTATCTTGGAATATCTACAAGAAACTTATGATTCGACCCATCAGTTTCAACCGATCAGTGCTGAGAACAAGGCGCAATACCGCTACTGGATGCATTATGCAGAAGGGTCTTTGATGCCTTTACTGGTCATGCAGCTGGTGATGACTAAAGTTCCTGAGCAAGTGCCATTTCTGGTACGTCCAGTGGCTAAAACAATTTGTGAAGGGGTGAAGAAGCAGTTTGTGCAAAGCCGTTTAAAAGACCATATCCAGTTTCTGGAAGATCATTTAAGCCAGCATGAATATTTTGCCGGTCGTTTCAGTTTTGCGGATATCCAGATGAGCTTTCCGCTTGAAGCCATGCAAAGCCGTACCGGTAAAAGCTATCCGGCGATTCAGGCCTATCTGGAACGAATCTCGCATCGTGCGGCTTATTTCCGAGCCTTATCCAAAGAGCAGGCATTAAAGTCTTAAAGACTTCGCTAAAAAAGAAAAGGTGCGACTTGCACCTTTTTTTATTTTTGAATCAGTCTGGGAAACTGAGACGTTCTTTAGGGAAAATCACCTTAAAGGTGGATCCCTGATTTTCATGGGAATCAATTTCGAGCTGAGCCTGATGTTGCATCAGTACATGCTTCACAATCGCCAGACCCAGTCCTGTGCCACCAGTACGGCGGCTACGGTCAGAATCTACCCGGTAGAAACGTTCAGTCAAGCGAGGCAAGTGTTTAGGATCAATCCCAATTCCGGTATCTTCTACGACAAAATAGGCCGATTCACCATCATCATGCCAGCCCATGGTGACAGTTCCACCTTTAGGCGTGTACTTGATGGCATTGGTAATCAGGTTACTGAAGGCACTGGCAATTTCCATATCTGAGCCGATCAGGTCACAGTGGCTATCAATATCCAAGTTGAGGGTATGGCCATAATCCACGTTATAGGCTTGCGCATCATCAAACAGCTGGTTCATCAGATTAGGCATGTCAATAATCTGGTTCTTGGCAATATTCTTGTCATTTTCCAGACGGGATAGCAGCAACAGGTCATTGACCAGTGCATTCATGCGACGGGTCTGGGATTGCATCTGGTCAAAGGCGCGTTTCCAACGTGGACTAATATCTTCCTGATCGGTAAAGGTTTCGATATAGCCACTGAGCACAGTTAACGGCGTACGCAGTTCGTGCGAAATATTATCGACGAAGTCCTTACGCATCTGTTCCAGATTATGCATCCGGGTCACATCATAAGCGACCAGTAAGCGGCTTTCACCGCCAAAACGGGTCATTTTGATTTGCACATAATGATCTTCGAATATCGAAGACTTCATTTTAAGGCCATCAGGTGCATCATCAATATGATGATAGTAATCAATGAAATTTGGCTGACGTAACAAACTCAGGATATTACGGCCGCGATCTTCCTGACCAATCCCTAGTAAACGTCCTGCCGCCGGATTCCACCATTCAATCTGCTGGTTTTCATCAATCAGCACTACAGCTTCTTGAAGGGCGACTAGCGAGGATTGTGCACGGTCAATCAGCTCGACCATTTCAGCCTGAACAACGCGTTCCTGACGCTGGGCCCGATAAACATTGAACAGTAAAGCGCCCCAGATTCCGTTGATATTTGGCGGTACATCATAGGGACGGTTCGAGATCCATTCATTGACCAGGTAGAGTGAACGCAACTGTGTACTAAAGAAGGCAACAAAGGCCAGAACGATACAGATCCAGAAATAACCGATGCCTAGGCCAATACAACTGGCAATTACCAGGAAGAGAAGAAGGAGACGTAAATCTTGCTTGGCAAAATCCCATAAGCTGCTGTAACGAAGTCTTTTGTGCTCGTGTGACAGTTCGGGAACAGGATAGGGCTCATACATAAAACGAGATTTACCTAAAAATAATTAACCGAGTGCAACATCGACACGGGTCGAGAAACGGTAACCGGTGCCACGCACAGTTTGTACATAGCGGTCAGCGCCATAAGGTTCGAGTACCTTGCGCAGGCGACGGATATGCACATCAATGGTCCGGTCTTCAATATAGACGTTGCCACCCCAAACCTGATCCAGCAACTGCGCACGGGTATAAGCACGTTCCGGATGGGTCATGAAAAATGCCAAGAGACGATATTCAGTGGGTCCCATGTCCAGTATAGTATTGCCAAAATTCACACGCTTACTGACTGGATCTAATACCAATCCATTAGCATCAATGGATTTTTCACCACTGAGGGCATTGGAGCGACGTAAAACAGCTTTAATACGTGAAACCAGCTCACGGGTCGAAAATGGTTTAGTCATATAGTCATCGGCACCGGCATCCAGTCCCTGAACCTTATGATCTTCTTCACCACGCGCGGTCAACATGATGACCGGAATTTCGGACAGGTTTTCATCACGTTTCAGACGACGACAGAGATCCACACCACTCACGCCACCTGGCATCATCCAGTCCAGCAAAATCAATGCTGGACGCTGGTCCACAATCATTTGATGAGCCTGCTTGGCATCTTCTGCCTGTAAACATTGAAAGCCCGCCATATCCAGAGCAGTATGGATCATTTCACGAATCGGCAGTTCATCATCAACAATAAGAATGTAGTCATCTTTCACAGCGCAATACCCTATTTCATGCAAACGGTGGACCGTTTTATATTTATGACAGGCTTATTACAAAGATTAATTATGACAGTATCATTGCAGAATAGGTAGTTCTGGGACTTTTTGCAAAGATTTGTCACAATTTAAGCTGTTATTTTATAAGAGGGTGTTAATTCAAAGGCTTGTAGATCACTTACAAGTAAATCTATCTGGAACTTATCTTGATTTAAAATTATCTAACCGGATCTGTCGGTTTTTCTGTACCCAAAGTGTCTAATAAAGCAAAGAACACCAGACTACAGGAAGACAGAATTTCTTCCAGTGACTGTTTAAAGCCGCTCATGACCCAGCGAATCGCAATCTGGGTGACATAACCATTAAGTCCGGTCGAGACCAGGGAAATCTCTCGTTCAGAACGATTAAGGTTCGGCATCATCAGCATGACAAAGGCCTGAATCATACGGTCGAAACGGCCCATGGTTTCATGAATCGTGGCCTGATTATGCAGTTCCTGAACCAGCATCGCATCGATATAAATAATTCGTGCCATACCCGGATTGTCACGTAAGGTCGTTAGCAAGGCAGTCAGACCGGCTTCGATCATTTTCTTTGGATCAGAAGAAGCCTGCATCATGGCTTGCATGACATTCTGCTGTAACTGGTCAATCAGCTTGAGGAAAATAGTCTGGAACAGATGTTCGCTTTTCTTAAAGGATTCATAAAAATAACGTTCAGTCAGTTTGGCTTCGTTACAGATATCCTTCACAGTGACCGAAAAGAAACCATGACGACCATAAGCCTCGATCCCGGCCTCAATCAGCTTTTCACGACGTGCCTGCTGACGCTCAGCCATGGAAAGTCCTTTAAACTGGCGTTCCTTACTTTTACTTGCTAGTTTTTGTCCTGAATTTACTGCATCCGTCATAAAGACCATAGACTCATGTGCTTGAGATTTTAAGTATATTATCAATAAATCCGGCTTTGACCTATGCTGAAATTCAAGCCTGAAAATTGGCCCGTAGAGACATGCTGGAATTATTGACAATGGGGATTGTCAAAACTATATTGAAACGGTGTGCTGTATCCCTATGCGACAGAAAAAACAGGCTGTCATGGAAGGGCAGTGTTTTAATCAAGGAAATTCAATGAAAAATTTTAATAATAAGGTCGCGGCCATTACTGGCGCAGGTTCAGGTATCGGCCAGCAACTTGCAGTGCTTTTAGCAAAGCAGGGCTGTCATTTAGCACTCAGTGATGTGAATGAACAGGGTCTAGCTAAAACTGTTGAGCTGCTACAAGGTACTGATGTTCGTGTCACAACCAAAAAGGTCAATGTGGCTAATCTGGAAGAAATGCACGCTTGGGCCGCTGAGGTCGAGAAAGATCATGGCAGCGTGAATATGATCTTTAACAATGCTGGTGTGGCACTCGGTTCTACCGTAGAAGGCGCCAGCTATGAAGAGCTGGAATGGATTGTAGGCATTAACTTCTGGGGCGTAGTTTATGGCACTAAAGAGTTTCTGCCTTTAATCAAGAAAACCGGTGATGGTCATGTCATCAATATTTCCAGTCTGTTTGGTTTAACTGCCCAGCCAACCCAGTCTGCTTATAATGCCACTAAATTTGCCGTGCGTGGTTTTACCGAATCCTTGCGTCAGGAACTGGATATGGAAAACTGCGGGGTAAGCGCACTCTGTGTACACCCAGGCGGAATCCGTACCAATATCGCCATTGCAGCAAAAATGAATGACAGTATCCGTAGTCTGGGAATGCATCCGGAAAAATCTGCACAGAATTTCAATAAGCTGCTGCGTTGCCCACCGGAAGAAGCAGCCCGTCAAATTCTGGAAGCGGTACAAAAAGATAAACGCCGTCTGCTGATTGGAAATGATGCCAAAGCGATTGATTTAATTCAGCGCCTTATGCCAACTGGCTATCAGAAAGTCACGGCTTTAGCTACCCGACTTGGCAAGCAGAAGAAAAAGTCAGCTTAAAATACTCTGATCAAAGCCCGCGTAAGCGGGTTTTTTTATGCCTGAAAACTTAAGCAGCTAAAGTATTTTATAAATCAAAAATGGTGCATAAGAATGTCAATAAATTGACAGCGTTAGATAAGCCGATTCGGCATGATGATTTCACAAACCGAAGGTCGACATAATTATAGATAGAGGAAATGATCATGGCTTATGAATATAAACACATCCAGGTTCAACCAATTGGTGGCCGTATTGGCGCTGAAATCCAGGGCGTAAAACTGTCAGCGGATTTGGCTGATGAAGTGGTAAATGAAATCAACCAGGCATTATTGCAGCATAAAGCGATCTTCTTTAAAGATCAGCAACATCTAGATGATGTAGCCCAAGAAGCCTTTGCAGCACGTTTAGGCACACCGTTGAATCACCCGACTGTACCGGTAAAAGATGGCTCTGCACATATTCTGGAAATTGATTCACGCGGTGCACGTGCAGACAGCTGGCATACGGACATCAGCTTTATTGATGCTTATCCAAAAGCTTCTATTCTTCGTAGCGTGGTTGCACCCGCAGTGGGTGGTAATACCGTATGGGCAAATACAACCGCTGCCTACAATGATTTACCTGAAGAATTAAAAACACTGGCAGATAGCTTGCGTGCGATTCACAGCAACAACTTTGACTATGCTGCAAAAGTCAGTGTTCCAAAAGAAGCTTTGGAAAAATATAAAAATTATTTCAATTCAACTGAATATGAAACTGAACATCCATTGGTACGCGTTCATCCTGAAACAGGTGAAAAAACCTTGTTATTGGGTCATTTCTTTAAGAGCTTGGTCGGTTATAGCTCAAGTGAATCACGCCGTTTATTCGACCTGTTCCAAAGTTATGTAGAGAAGCTGGAAAATATTGTGAGCTGGCGCTGGAGTGCAGGTGATGTGGCGATCTGGGATAACCGTGCAACGCAACACCGTGCGATTAATGATTATGGTGACCAGCACCGTGTAGTTCGCCGTGTGACTTTAGAGGGTGATGTGCCAGTCGGTGTGGATGGCCGTCCAAGCCGTGAACTGCGTAAAGACGTCAAGCAGGACATTAGCAACTTCCGCTATAACAGCGAAGACGGTATTTATGAAAAAGTTTCATAAGTAATTCTTATTCAATTGGAAACTTTGCATATAAATAGTTAAAGAATCAAGAATAAATGATTCGCCAGTCATTAATGATCCATCTAATATTTAAATAAAATATAGGGTGGATCATTTTATGAAAATTCATACTGCAAAAAATAATGTGGATTATGACATATTAAAAAATATATTTAAAAATATCTCTGAGGATAAGCTGGATTATATTTTAAAATATTCAACGATTCGAAAATATCAAAAAGGCGATTTGATATTAAATAAAGAAAATTGCCATACTGCTTTATATATATTGCTTGATGGGATTATCCAGATTGGATATTTAAGCCCATCGGGTCGTTTTCATGCTTTTAATTATTTCTCGGAAAAGCATCTGATTAACCTGCTTCCTTGCCTCAATACACAGGTGATTGATTATGATTATTATGCTTTTAATCAGGTCAAGGTCCTGCAAATTCCACAGCATATATTTATAGAAGAAATAAATGATAACAATCACTTAAAGCAGGATGCTTTAAATATTCTCAGCCATCGGATGCAATATCTGATCCAGCAGGTCAAATTCCTGCAAGTCGCTAATTTACATCAAAAAGTATGCAAGGTTTTGCATGACCTTTTGATTCAGTATGGTCGTTCTCATCCTCTGGGAACTGAAATTAAACTCAAGATCTCCCAGCATGATTTAGCAGATTTACTCTCTGCTTCACGCCAAACCATTAATAAAGAGATAAAGAACCTGGCAAGTCAAAATATTCTGGATTGGCAATATGAAAATATCGTGATTAAAAACAAAGAATATTTAAATTATCAGATTAACTGGATTTAAAATAATATTTTTAGATTTTATAAAATAATATATCAAAATCTATTTATATTATTTTTCTGCATATTAAAAATCATGCATATTAATTCCAGCCAAAACAACAGGAATTAATAATGACAATTCAATCTATTAATGTGCGTAACCAGTTAAAAGGGCGAATTCAAACATGAGGTGCGACAGTTTCAAAAGCCTTATGATAATCAA
>ERZ1023241.150-NODE-150-length-21326-cov-7.994170_pt1 | contig 21326 bp, 18 predicted proteins | sample MGYA00380455_ERZ1023241 | MGnify/ENA primary metagenome ERZ1023241 (study PRJEB33173, sample SAMEA4830304) | metagenome | study: EMG produced TPA metagenomics assembly of the PRJEB25223 data set...
CTATTACATTTGTCATAATAACAATCGATTATAACTGCTCTTTTATTATGCAAAAAACTGAGACGATTAAACATCTCAGCTAAATGATATCTATATTATTGTTCTATTTTTGAAGTTTTACGTTTTCTTAAAAATGCTAAGCCTAAACCACCAACTAATACTGACCATAATGTCATTGTTGTATCGTGTTGCCCTGTTTGTGGTAAGTGTTGTACATGTTTATTATCTTTATGCGCTACATGTTTCATAGAATGCATTGCAGATGTTGAGTTATTTATTACGTCTATCGTATGGCCAGGTATTGTCATAGGTTGTGTAAGTTCATGATGTAACTCATGTTGATGATGATGCGTATGTTTAGGATTATTCATATGACGGTTAACATATTCACTTTTCATTTCATGTGTATCTCCACTTTGAGTTGATTCATATTTCATATCGTGATGACGCATAGGTTGAGTGTTATCTTCTACATGTGGACGACTTGAATGTATACCTTGATTCATATCATCTGAATGATGAATTAATTTTTGTGAATGAGTATTATCTTTAGTTATTGTGTCGCTTTGATTTGTCTCATTTTTAACTGGAGACGCCATATCTTCTGTTTTACTATTGTCTTTTGAAAATGTGTCGCCTGTGGTCTGATTACCATCTACATCGCTTTTGTGGCTATCATCTACTTTAGATGTATCATCATCTTCTTTTGCCGTGTTATCATCTGGTATATCATCACTTGGTATTTCATCTTCATTTTCACTAAGTAAATCATCTAACTCCCAAGTTGAAGTTGTGCCAGAGACTTCAAATGATGCGATTAACAATGGTTTACCATTTGGACTTTCCTCTGCACGTTCAAAAGTAATGCCTTCTGGTGAAATATCTTTATTATCTGGATCATATAAATATTTTACAAAATATGGTTCATAAGGGTCAGTAATATCATAAATCATAATACCGCCTACACGTTCTAAACCAACAAATGCATATGAATGATGGCCTACTTGTCCAATTACCACGTTTTCAACTTCTGGACCTTTATCATCACTACGACCATCGACTTCAATATCATTGTAATCTTTATAATCTGCATTAAAACGTTCAGGTAATAATTCTAAAATACGTTGTTCAATGTCATTACCACTATCATAAATCATTTCTAAATCAGATCCTCTTAAAATTGAGAACGAACGACCGCCATAAGAGACTAACGCGTGGTATGTACCATTTTCATCTTTAAAGGGTTGATCTGTTGTCACTTTTAATCGACCTAATTGGTCATCATTAAACAAACCATTTTTAACCATGTTATCTAACTCTTCTTGTGTATAACCTTGGTAATAGGTCGCATCTAACTGAATATCATCTTTAATTTTTTTCACACGAGTTTCTTCAGAATAGCCTTTGTAGTCTTGTGAGTCACCTTCATTCGCTATCACCAAATACGTTTCCCCATTATATTCATAGGTTTCGATACCATCTGGTTGCAGTAAACCTAACACCGGTACGCGACGTAATTCTGTTTTACCGTCCTTATCAGACGTATCCATTGAATTTTGAACGAACGAATGATCTTTATACGGTAACGCTTTTACATCAACAATGGAAGCATTCGCAATATCAATTTTCGCAATGGCGCTCACTTCTTGTAATGTGACATACGCATATTTACTTTGATTATCTACTGCAATATATTCTGGCTCAATATTTAAGTACGCATCTTCTGCATTAGGACCTAAAGCACGTAGTCCCTTTTGATGTTCTTTAGTAAATGATACTGTACGAATATCTTGTGCATTTAAATGACTTGGCCCATTTGCCACATCGATGATAGAAACAGACCCTTCAGGATTTACCGTATAATCATCATTCGGTTCACCTTCATTTGCGACAAGTACATACTTACCATCTTTAGAAAATGTGACCATGTCAGGTAGACTGCCTACCGTCATATGATTTAAATAATTACCGTCTTTATCATAAAATGCTACGGTACCTGGTTGTGTTTTATCGATTGCTGGCGCAGACACCGCAAAATAATCACCACTTGGATGAACAGCTACACTTGTCACATCTCCAGCTTCAATGCCATTATCTTGTAAGTAAATACGTTTTTTCAGATTAATCGTACCGTCCGCATTAGGATGTGCTGCGTCAATAATATCTAACGCTTCTTTATCGCCATTAATTGAATATGCATCACCCGTTGTAGGATTATATTTTACGATTTCTGTGCCACCATTACCGAAATCCGCACCACTTGTATAACGCCCTGTATGTGTCACATTCAATTGATCTTGTCCCGTACGAGATGCATTTTTTGTACGTTGCGCAGACGTCCACATTGGTGTTGTTGAAAGAAAAGCTTTCGGTTGTTGATTTTGTGTATTCGCATCTTGTTGTAACGCTTGATACAATACTTCTTTTTCATTAGACGTTAAGTTCTTGAATTCCGTCTTAGGGACGTCTTGAATATTGACTTTGCTTTCAGATGTGGACGCTACCGTAGACGTTGTGTCAGCTTTTAGAGCAAGCTGTGCAGATATTTGATTTGAGTAAGTTGAAATATTTTCATGTACCGGCGTTACGTTATCCTCTTTCGCATCTTGAACAACAGACTTGTGTGACGTTGGTTTACTTTCTTGTGTTGAAAGTTGTTCTTGTGTAGATGTTTCTTTGTTAGAAGATGGTATTGTTTCTTTTTTAGTGCTTGTTGATTTTGATGGCGTAGATGATTGTGCTTTAGTGTCTGTTGAAGATGCTTGTTGTTGTGACGTTTCAGGTTGAATTTTTATACTTTGTTGTGTTGCAGGTGCTTTTGATGTTTCAGTTGTGGATGTTTCTTTAGTATGTATATCTTTTGTTGAAGATGCTTGTTCTGTAGATGGTTCTTCTCTTGTTGTAATAGTATTAGATTGATTTTCTTCCGATGAAGGCGTCTCTTCTGTGCTTGCAGTTTCTTGAGACGAAGGTGTTTCTTCTGTTGACTTGACTTCTTGTGTTAAAGGCGTCTCTTGTGTATTCGAAGTTGATTCTGTTGTAGATGGTTCCTGTGTAGTAGAAATTTCTTTGGTATTAGATCCTTCTTGTGTTGACGTTGATTCCTGTTTTGATTGGATGTGTTCAATAGATGTAGTCTCACGTGTTGTCGCTTCAATTGTTTCAGCAGCAAACGCATGACCGCCACCTAAAAATAATAAACTTCCCACTAAGATTGACGCTGCCCCAAAAGAATATTTACGAATCGAGAACGACTCTTTTTTATTAAATAACTGTTTCTTAGACATACAAAATCCCCCTGTAAAGTGAAATATAGACACTTTCATCTTACAGAAGGAATGTTTAACAAATATAAGTGTAAAGTTAAGATAGAGTAAATATAAATATCATTGTTCTTAAGATTATTACTTCAATTCTAATTAGCTAGCATTAATCATAGATTTAACATATCTCTTTAAATTCTTAGGACTTTCAGCATACATAGTAAATTTTCTAATGAAATCTGAATTATGATAAGTAATTTTCTTTTTAAATTTGAAAATATTGTTATCCTTCTTTAGTTCATTCACTATTAATTCTAGGTAGTTTTCTAAAAAATGTATTTCATACTTTCCTCTAAAATCATAGGGATATCGTGATGTTTCAAAACTTTTAGAAACTTGTATAAATTCTTCTTTGTTAAATTCATAATAATCATGAAGACTTTCCATACATTTTTTCAAGTCTTTTTTTAAAGAAATTCCAGATAATTTTATTTCTACTATATCTTTTATTTTTATTTGATTTAGGTGTAATTTTTTATTTCTACGATTCGTATTTTCTTTAATTTGTTGTAGTTTTAAAAAGGTATTAATTTTCAATAAAATTTTATGATATTCTATCTGTAACTCTTCATAACGTTTAATTATACTATTAACTACATCTTGATTATCTATATAAAAAGAATATTTTAATATTTTTTCAAGAACATTGTTCGTTACAAAATAATTTTCAATAGAATAAACATCTGTTACAAAGATGTTCTTATAGTTATATGTATTGTCATAATCTTTATCAACGAAAAGCATTATTTTATACTTACTCCATAATTTATTATTTACAATATCTTCTAATTTTAAAATCTTTTCTTTTCCATCAGATTTTATAAATTCATATTTAAGTTGCTCATCTATTTTACTAAGTTTATCTTGATAGAAAGTTATATCTTCTTCCCCTTCAACGAAGCAATACGTTAAATCTGTAGATACTACTTTTAATTTTAGAAAATGTAAGCTAGTTGATTTTTGATTTCTTTTTTTATCCATCTCTTTTTTGATGTCCATTTTTTTGATATCCATTTTATCATTCCTCAACTTGTTTGTAATTTATCATTATATTCTCTGAAACTTCTTCAGGTAAAGTTTCATAAATAAAAGGAGAATGAGTTACTGCTATAAGATAATCAATATTACCAGAATTGTATAAATCTTCAATTAAAGAAGCTTGCCAAATAACTGAGAGTGATAATTCTGGCTCATCTATCATTACGAATAGTTTTTCGTCTAAATTTTCTAAATAAACTAAAGTAAAAATAGATATAATCTGTTTTTCACCTGAAGATAAAGTATTCAATTCAATTTTATTATTATCTATTTTATTGAGAATAGATATTTTCATTTTTGCTTCGTCATAAAACATATTTTTATTTACCAAATATTTATTACATACTTTTACATACTCTTTAATTTGTTTTTCGAGATTTTCTTGTTTATTATAATATTCTAAAAGCTTACTCACAAAATATTTTAACGCTTCGTTTTCAATCGAATTTTCATTTTGAACTTTCTTTATTACTTTTTCTTTTATCTCTTCACTAAGATTTTCATCTGAAATTCTACTTAATATGACTTTAATTTTATCTTGATTTTTTTCAATCATTTCTAAAGCATTTGACTCTAAATCATTACTATTCTCATCAAGTAGAAAAGTCATCATATCTCCAGTAACTTTATTAAAAGAATCTATTGAATTCTTTTCCACTCTTTGCTCTATTTTCTGAATAATTTTTTCTACATCTTTCATACCAGTTTTTAACATTTTAATACTTGGATTATTAGTATTATATTCTCTAACTCCATGTTTTACGTTTTTGCTAATTTCCAAATCGTCATCTAAATCTAATAATTCTTCTTCAATTCTACGAAATGTAGGGAAATACATCATTTTTTGAGAAAGATTTTTTTGGTCCGATAAGTACTTGAACCATTCATTTGTGTCCTCAATATTACTAACTTCGTCTATATCTATTGTGTCAAAAAGTGTCGATACTATTCTATGATATAATCTCGTTGTAATAATGCCCTCTTCTTTAAAACCTTTCAATTTATTGTAGATTGTTACAATATCTTCCTGATGTAAAAAATCAAGCATCTCTTTATATTGGTTTATTTCTAATCTCATTCTTAATAAATGCCTTAATTTAAGAAAATTTTCTTTTAAGTTTGAAGATGATATTAACATCTCATCTTTGCTAAACACATATTTTTTCTTTCCAATTTCTATTTTAATTTTTGAGAACTCTATATTAATTATTTTTTGAACTTCACCAGTTATAACTGAAAAAATAATATTCAATATAGTAGTTTTTCCTACTCCATTTTCACCAACATAAATTTTCATGTTATATTCATTATTTAAATTTAACTCTACATCATAATGTCCAAATAAATTATAAATTTTAATTCTATCCATTAAATTTTCTCCTAATAGCTATTTTAATATTAATTTTAAATACACATTATACTTACTTTACTACTTTATAATTATAACATTTAATTTTGAAATAAACGTAAACTACAAAATAAATAAAAATTGATTATATATTCAACTAAATTTGAATATGCTATATTTATCATAAAGTACTTATATTGGGTGATGTTATGAAGTATCAAGGTGAGTTGGCACTTGAGGAAGAGGTGCTACAACAATTAGAATCGCAAGGCTATGAACGTGTAAATATTAATAGTTATAAACAACTTGTTCAGAATTTCCGAGCCATTTTAAATGAACGTAATAAAGAAAATTTAAACAATACACCACTTTCAGATGCTGAGTTTTCACGTCTTATGGTTGATATTAGTGATAAAAGTGTCTTTGAAAGCGCGATGCAACTTCGTGATAGTTATACATTAGAACGCGATGACGAAACGAAGGTCTACCTTTACTTTTTCGATACAGACCATTGGTGTCAAAATAAGTTCCAAGTGACGCACCAAGTTTCCGTAGAAGATCAGTTTAAAGGTCGTTATGATGTAACCATCCTTATCAACGGCCTACCACTCGTTCAAATCGAATTAAAACGTAGTGGTATCGCCATTACACAAGCATTTAATCAAATTGAACGTTATCGTAAACATAACTATCGCGGTCTTTTCCGCTTCATTCAATTATTCGTCGTTAGCAACAAAAAAGAAACGCGTTACTATGCGAATAGCGACAAGGAAATCTTTAAAAGCTTTATGTTCTATTGGAGCGATGCCCAAAATCGTCGTATCAATAACCTTAAAGAATTTATCGAGACCTTCCTTGATCGTTGTCGCATTGCGAAAATGATTAGTCGCTACATGATTACGAACGAAACAGATCAATTATTGATGGCCCTTCGCCCCTACCAGGTCTATGCTGTTGAAGCACTCATCAATCGTGCCACAGAAACGAACAACAACGGTTACGTATGGCACACTACAGGTAGCGGTAAAACATTGACGTCATTTAAAACGAGTCAAATTCTGGCGAAAGATCCAAATATTAAAAAAGTCATCTTCTTAGTCGATCGCAAAGACTTAGATAGCCAAACACTCGCAGAATTTAATAAATTCCAAATGGATTCCGTCGACCTTACAGATAACACACATAAATTGTTAAAACAACTCGGTGACCCATTCCAAAAACTGATCGTCACAACAATTCAAAAAATGTCGAATGCTGTAAAATCTGGCGCAAAAGTAATGGATCAATATAAAAATGATAAAGTCGTCTTCATTATTGATGAGTGTCACCGCACGCAATTTGGAGAAATGCATCGCGATATTCGCCAACACTTTAACAATGCGCAATATTTCGGATTCACAGGTACCCCACGTTTTGAAGAGAATGCCAGTCAAGACGGTCGGTCAACAGCTGATATTTTTGAAAAATGTCTACATACCTACTTAATTAAAGACGCTATTCGCGATGGTAACGTTCTTGGTTTCTCAGTTGAATACATCAATACATTCGATAACACACTCGACCCTATTGATGATACGTATATTTCTAATATTGATGAAAATGAACTCTGGATGGCTGACGACCGTCTAACAATGATTGCCGAACATATTATCAACAATCATCATAAAAAGACGCGCAACCAAATGTACACATCGATATTTACCGTTCAGAGCATTCCAATGGCGATTAAATATTACAACATTTTCAAGCAACTTAAAGAAGAAGGTCAACACGACTTGAATGTTTCAACTATCTTCACTTACGCAGCAAATGAAGATAAAAAGAAACAAGTCAATCATGTTCATTCAAAAGAGGCATTACAACACATTATCCTAGACTACAATCAAACATTTGGTAAAAACTATTCACTCGATACCTTTGATGGTTTCTTCAATGACATTTCTAAACGCGTCAAAGAAGGTAACCCTGCCGAACGTCTAGATATTTTAATTGTTGTAGATATGTTCTTAACTGGCTTCGATAGTAAGAAGTTAAACACTCTTTATGTTGACCGTAATCTTCAATACCATGGTTTGATTCAAGCCTATTCACGTACCAATCGTATTGAAGATGAAACAAAGCCATTTGGTAATATCGTTTGTTACCGAAATCTTAAAGACAATACCGATAAAGCGATTGAATTATTCTCTCAAACCAATAACACCGACACAGTACTGAGCCCTTCCTTCAATGTCATCTTAGACGAATTCAAAACCACGCTTGCGGAATTGTTCAAGATAGCACCAACACCAGATAACGTTGATAACTTAGAACGCGAAGATGAACAATATCAATTTGTCATGATTTATAGATCACTTGCTGGTATCATGCAACGATTAAAAACGTCTGATGAATTCTATTTCACAAAAGAATTAATTGGTATTGATTCACAAACGTATGAAGATTATAGAAGTAAGTATTTAAGCATTTACGATAAAAATAAAAAAATTAAAGATAAAACATCTGTTTTAGATGATATTGATTTTAAGATTGAAATATTGAGAAACGACTTAATCAATGTTCAATATATCCTTAACTTACTGAACCAAATGGATTTATCGGATCAACAACAAACCGAAAAAGTAAAACATCAAATCCATCAATTATTAAATAAAGCAGACGATGATCATCTACGCCTTAAAGCAGATTTAATTCGAGAATTTTTAGAAAAAGTCGTTCCAACGTTAAACCGCGATGCAAACGTTGAAGATGCTTACTTTGATTTTGAAGAAATGAAGAAAGAACAAGAATTACAGGATTATGCGACAAGTAAAGATTATCCGCTTGATTTACTTAAAAATGTAGTAAATGAATATGAATTTAGTGGTCAATTAGATAATAGAACCGTTGAGCAAGGTATCACAGGTGGCTTAATTGTACGTTCTCAAAAAATTGAAAATGTGAAGTCATTTGTGAAAGAAACATCAGAAAAATATGGCGCAGCGAATTAAGAATCGACAAAATTTAAATTTCTGCCAACAATTTACAGTTAAGCGGAACATACCGCTTAACTTCTTTTTTATTCTTCATTAAAATGAATTATAAAAGAAAACAAATATGATATTCCATTAATATTTACATATCTATGAGGAGGAATCATCTGTGTCTACAACAGAAAAACAACGTCAACAACAAGCAGAACTACAGAAGAAATTATGGTCCATTGCGAATGATCTACGCGGTAATATGGACGCTAATGAATTTAAAAACTATATTTTAGGCTTAATTTTCTACCGTTTTTTAAGTGAAAAGAACGAAGAAATCGCGAACGAATTACTTAAAGAAGATGACATTTCATACGAGGAATCTATGAATAATGATACATACCGCCCTATTGTTGAAAAAGAACTCATTACACGTATTGGTTTCTACATTGAACCTGATTATTTATTCAGCAATCTTATTAAAAAAATCGAAACACAAACGTTCCAAATTGAAGACTTAAATACTGCAATTAAAAATGTTGAAAACTCTACACGCGGCCATGATAGTGAAGATGATTTCATTCATTTATTCGATGATATGGACTTAACATCAAGTCGTTTAGGTAATACGAATGCGAAACGTACACAGCTTATTTCTAAAGTGATGGTACAAATTTCAACATTACCATTTATGCATAGTGATTTAGAAATTGATATGTTAGGTGACGCATATGAATACTTAATCGGTCAATTCGCAGCGAGCGCAGGTAAAAAAGCAGGCGAATTCTATACGCCACAACAAGTTTCTACTATCTTAGCTAAGATTGTCACAACTGGAAAAGAAAATCTTCGTAGTGTGTATGACCCCACTTGTGGATCAGGTTCGTTACTGCTTCGTGTAGGTAATGAAGCGAAGGTACGCGAATATTATGGCCAAGAATATAACAGTACAACGTATAACTTAGCTCGAATGAATATGCTTCTACATGATGTGAATTATAAACGTTTCCATATTGATAACGACGATACATTGGAAAATCCAGCTGTTCGTGATGAACGTTTTGACGCAGTGGTTGCGAATCCTCCATATAGTGCGAAATGGAGTGCAGATTCTTCATTCTTAGATGATGAACGCTTCAGTAACTATGGTAAACTCGCACCAAAATCTAAAGCTGATTTCGCATTTATTCAACATATGGTCTATCACTTAGACGACAATGGTACAATGGCGGTCGTCTTACCGCACGGTGTCTTATTCCGTGGTGCAGCTGAAGGTACCATTCGTAAATATTTAATTGAAGAAAAAAATTACTTGGACGCGGTGATTGGTTTACCAGCTAATCTATTCTTCGGTACAAGTATTCCGACAAGTATTTTAGTGTTTAAAAAATGTCGTGAAGCAAGCGATGATGTAGTCTTTATTGATGCTTCTCAATCGTTTGAAAAAGGTAAAAACCAAAACCATTTAAGAGATGAAGATGTCGATAAAATTGTCGAAACCTATCGTAACAGAGAAACGATTGATAAATTCAGTTACGTCGCTTCCCTAGATGAAATCAAAGACAACGATTATAACTTAAACATTCCAAGATACGTCGATACATTTGAAGAAGAAGAACCGATTGATTTAGACCAAGTCCAACAACAACTTACAGACATTGATAAAGAAATTGTAGAAGTTGAATCAGAAATCAACGGTTACCTCAAAGAACTAGGAGTGTTAAAACATGACTAAACATACAAATACTCCAGAACTAAGATTTCCAGGGTTTAGAGATGAGTGGAAAGCTACTAAACTTGGAAGTATTCTTGAAGACACTAATATAAAAGAAAATCATGATGCTCCATTGTACAGTTTAACAGTTGAAAATGGAATAACTGAAAAAACAGAAAGATATAACAGAGAGTTTTTAGTTAAGAAAAATAATAATTTCAAAATCGTAAAACCCTTCAACATAGTTTATAACCCAATGAATATAACTTTAGGGGCAATTGATTTACTTTCAATGGATAAAGAAATTAAGGTTTCAGGTTATTACAATGTATTAAGAATTATAAATCAGACAAATCCTTTTTTCTTAATCAATTTATTAAAGACATATAAATCTATACTTCTATTTAAAAAAGTAGCGACTGGGAGTTTAAGAGAAAAGCAAAGAGTACATTTTTCTGAATTTAAAAATTTAAAAAAATACCTACCGTCTTATATAGAACAAGAAAAAATAGGTAGTTTCTTTAGCAAACTCGACCGTCAAATTGAGTTAGAAGAGGAGAAACTTGAACTCTTGGAACAACAAAAGCGTGGGTATATGCAAAAGATTTTTTCACAAGAGTTAAGAGTTAAAGATGTAAATGGGAATCATTATCCACAGTGGACTTTAAAAAATTTTAAGGAAGTTTTTCAAGTTGTTCCATCAAAAAAATATCAAATAAAATCTTCTGAAGTTGAAGATAATGCAAATATACCAGTAGTTGACCAAGGACAAAATTTAATTTTAGGTTATTCAAATAATAAAGAAAAAATATTTAAAGATTTTAAAAATGTAATTATTTATGGAGATCATACTACTTTTGTAAAGAAACTTGATAAACCATTTATAATTGGTGGAGATGGAGTTAAGTTGTTAACTTCTAAAACGGATAATGATATAAACTATTTATATAATGTACTGCAATATTTTAATGTAAAACCTGAAGGATATAAGCGACATTTTAGTATACTTAAAACGAAATACCTATATATAGCAACTTCTATCGAAGAACAAAAAAGAATAGCTACTCTTTTTAATAAAATAGATAAATTAATTGAAAATCAATCTAAGAAACTTGATTTTTTAAAACAACGCAAACAAGGTTTACTACAGAAAATGTTTATCTAATACTGATAAAGGCCTATTATGTTAACTATAAACAAAGGCTTAAACGTTGTTAAATCATCGTTTAAGCCTTTTACTTATGATTATCGTTTATTCATTTTTTATACATCATTGATTTGACACGTTTTCATTTATTTTCATTCTTTAGTATATTGTATATTTATTCTGTTAATAAAATAAACAACAAATATCCTAAAACGATCACAATTATAACAATTTTATTAACACTGCCTATATTACCCTACTCTACTGAATAAAACGCCTTCTGAAGGGTAAATACAAATGTGAAGAAAATTAAATCAACTTTTAAAATAGATAAAGAAGAGCGGAAATGCTCAACCAAAGGAGGACTTCACTATTATGAAATACGTAGTAGTCGGAACATCACATGCAGGCTATGCTGCAATAGAAACATTATTAATATCAGATCCAGAGGCGGAAATCGAAGTATTTGAAAGTGCCGAGGCACCTTCATTCTTATCTTGCGGTATTCAAAGTTATTTAGAAGATGTTGCACCATCATTACAATCCTTGCATTATGCAGATGCAGAATCGTTAAAAGAACAAGGCGTGAACTTGCATCTCCAAACAACAGTAACGGATTTAGATACTCAAAATAAAACTGTAACTATTAAAAAAGATGGCAACACTTCAGAAGTCTCTTACGATAAATTATTCTTAAGCCCAGGGGCTGTACCAAACGAACTACCAATCAATGGCATCAACGAGTACAATAATGTCTTATTTATGCGTGGTGAAGATTGGGCCGGCAAAATCAAAGAACGCATGCAACATGCGAAGAAAGCCATTGTAGTCGGCGGCGGTTATATCGGTATCGAGGCAGCCGAAGCCTTTACCAAAGCCGGCATCGATACAACACTTATGGATGACCACGATCGTATTATCAACACTTATTTAGATAAAGAATTTACAGATATTTTAGAGAAAAACATTGCTGAACACGGCTTAAAATTTAAAGGAAATGCGAGCGTTAAAGCCTTGAAAGCAGACGATAACAACAATGTTACAGCCGTAGTCACAGATGACGGCGAATACGAAGCAGATACAGTATTATTTGCTGTCGGCGTTAAACCTGCAACAGAATGGTTAGACGGCAAAGTTGAACTCGGCAAAAAAGGCATTATCAAAATCAACGACCGCTTAGAAACATCAGAAAAAGACGTTTATGCAAGTGGCGACGCAACGCTTATTCCATTCGCGCCTATCAACGAAGACCGCTATATTGCACTTGCAACTAACTCTCGTCGTCAAGGTTACGTAGCAGCACGCAACATGGCAGGTAAAGACATGAAGATGCCACGCGTTTCAGGCACATCTGGTCTTTCTTTATTCGATTACAAATTCGGTCAAACAGGCGTACATGAAACAGAAAAAGACAGTTACGACGGCAACTTAGGAGCAAAATATATCGAAGTACCTGTGCGTCCTAAATTCCGTCAAGACGATACAACAGTTCATCTTAAAATCATGTTCGATGAAGATACACATCGCATTCTAGGCGGACAAATTATGAGTACGGAAGACTTAGTAGAATCTATCAACACACTATCGGTTGCAGTCAATGCAGGCTGGACATTAGAAGAACTCGCATTAGTCGACTTCTTCTTCCAACCAGACTTTAACCGTCCATGGAACTACTTGAACATCCTAGCACAACGCGCATTAGGCGACGATGTCTTCCCTAAAGACAAACAACTCTTCTAAACCCTTACAGACAAAAAAGGTGCGTCTCTCCTCAAGAAGAGACGCACCTTTTTAATGAGCTCAATATTATTTTAAAGAGACTCCAACCCTTTGAGAGCATATAAAAGAATCGATAAGTCTGCATATCCACTTATCGATTCTTACTTTATTTAGAGATACATTTCTTTAATGTGGCGAGTTTGATTAACCTTCTTTTCTTTTTCCAATTCTTCACGATTTGCTTGATTTCACTAGTAGCTTTTTTCATTTTTAAATACCTTTATTTTTAAATTTAAGGGGTATTTCAAAGATTTAGAGGTAATTTTATATAAGCTCTTAAAACGCAAATATGAGTCAAATAACTGTATTTTAAGTACACCAACTAAAATTTGAACAAAACCAGTGAATAATTTTTTAGACACTGTCCATTTATATACAAACTTAAAAGTTAGTATGAAAAGTGGTCAACCATGCCGGTTGAGCGCTATCATTCCCACAGAAACAAAAAAGCATAAAAAACGTAAAAAACCTATAACATCAAAGTTTAAGAGTACTTTTTCATCTTTACTAGCCACTCATAGTTTCAAATCATCAAATTAATAAATAAAAATATAGCTATTAATGTTTATTAATTTGGTTTCATTATAAGCAATATTTTCAATAAATGTCTCAACAACAGGCTTAAAATATATATAATATACGAAATAACTTCCTATAAATCACTGATTATGTCAAACAAATTAAAAGGTTTAAACATTGATTTAACAGCGTTTAAGTCTTTTCTTTACTACTGTTTATTCCTCCTTTATATACCATTGATCTGACACTTTATTATCTATTTTTATTAGTTAATATTATATAGATTTATTCTGTTAGTAAAATAAACATTAAATAGCCTAAATGACCAAGATAATAGCCATTAGAATAATACTAATGGTTGGTTTTTGATTCTTCTTTTTATTGAATATAGAACTTTTATAGACTGATAATAAAAAAATTCATTTATGTAAATATTATTTTTTGTTAATTTAAATTTAGAGAAGGAGATGAGGAAAATAGATAAAAAGACTTTCAAAAACACTTTTAAAACAACATTAGTTGTAATTTTGATTTTATTGTATTCTTTATTTTCACTAAGCGACAAATATAGTATTATCTTACTTTGTTTATTAGCTATTATTTTAGGTACAATTATTCATTTTTTAGTAGAATTTATTGGTGACTATTTATATAAAAAATAAAAGGTGGACGCAAATTCGTTCTAAAACTTTATGATCACATTCGTGTATAAAATTTTAATCACTCAAAAATCAACTAATTATTTTATTAGTTAAATGCTTTAGTTTTTATATTTTTATCTTTTAAAAATGTTTCTACTTCTTTTTGTTTTTTTCCATTTACGTCTTTTTTATATTGTTCATTAATTGAATTTATTTCATCAATATCTTTTATAGATAGATTATCTGAATTAGAATTTTTATTTACTTTTTGTATTTGTGTATTCAATTTTTTTAAGTACTGATTAGCAGTTGTTATATAATCTTTAGTTTTAAACACTCCATCTTTATATCCATTTGGTAAATTAGTGTTTTGAATAAAGTTAGAAAAATTACTATCATTTTTATCATTCATTTCAGTTAATGAATTTAATTTTTTTAACTCATTTTTATTTAAGTTATCTTTATTACTTAAACTTTCAATATTTTCAATTAAAGCATGATTTATATCTAAATATTTTGAAACACTCTTTTTAATTTCTTTTTTACTGATATTTTCATTAATTTTACTAGATGAAAATACTTGTTTAGGTATTGCTGGTAGTTCATTTTTATTAGAAGTTTGATTTTTTGATTTTTCTGTAGAGTTACCACAAGCAGTTAATGAAAAAAATAAAAGAGAAACCATTATTAACACAAAAAATTTCTTTAAATTCATTTAAAATTCTCCTTTTTTAAGCTTTTCTTTATTCTTACCAATCTTTTTCAAGTTGTTTTAAAAATTCTTTTCGATTATATTCTAAATCTTGATCGTACTTTTCACTTTGAACTTCTCTCATATCTCTACTTTTATTTAATCAATTAGGCGTTTTCTCTCGACTTCTCCCTTGTGGCTCCTTGCGGTTAGGTTTTCGGTTTTTCCTAAGAGTATCGTCGCTAGACACAAATGTGTCTCGTTCACTCATTCATTCCCACCACGCTTTCTTCGAAAGTTATTACTTAACGTAACCTAAGCATATAAAACATGCAAAGGTTATTTAAGTAATATAGTGGTTTGGAGTACTGGCTTTTCTAGCCACATACATGGTAGTGTCTCCGGCTTGTTGGGGGAACATCTCCAAGTCCCTTAGGATTTTTTCTCACGAAAAAATAGTGGCTAATTGCTAGCCACCATTATAAAATTTTATAAATAAATAATAAAAAATGTAAATTAGATGTTTAAATAGAATATGATTTTTTGTTAAGGTTTAAATATAAAAATATTAGGAGGCTAATCAAGAAGATTACAAAATCAATCAAAATATAGCCAATATTATTTATGATAATCTCGAAAGAAATGATAATGGTGAATTACAAATTATTGATAAAGAATATTTAAAGAATGAACTAAGCAATTCTAGTTTAGATGTTACAGTTAATGATGTTGAGAACTATGTGAATCAATATAATAAAACTATGCAAGGAAAAAATGGTAAAAAAGCGAAAGAAAATTTAGTAGCTTTTAAAAAAGAAGTTGAAAAACAACAAAAAAATAGTACAAGTACGAGTAATAGAGATGCTTGCGATGCTATAACTGTAACTGGTTTTGCTCATACTACAGCTACATCAAGAGCAATGGTAACATTAGGGGTTAGCGGACCTGTTGGCTGGGGAGTCGCAGCAGGAATGGGAGCGTTATATGCTGGAGAATCTATTGCTTGTAATCATGCGTAGGTGAAAAGATGAAAAAATTAATAGATAAATATTTTTTCACTATAAGTCAAGCAACTATCTTATTTATTTTTGCAATTCCAATGACAAACTTAGTGATTAAAAGTCTTTTACTTTATATTTTATTATTTATTATCTTAATTGGAAGTACATTTTTTATTGAACGTGATTTAAGTAAAGAATACTCACTACAGGAAAAAGCAAAAAAAATGTGCTTCACATTGTTACCTATTAATATAGTAGTTGTTCTTATATTCTTTATATTTATACTTTAATATTATAATGAATATATAAGATTAAACTATAGCACATCAAATATTAAAATATTTGATGTGCTATATATTTTGTGGGAGAAAAAATATGAAAAAGAGTAACGTAATTTTAATAATATGTCTTGTTTTTATTTTAGTAGGATGCTCAAAAAGAAAATAATTATTTATGGATACTACAAGTGCCCTTATTGTAAAAAAGTAGAAACTAATATTGTGCTTAAATTACAAAAAGATTATCTTGATAAAGATAAGGCTGATTATAAATTTGTAAATATGGCATTCTTAGGTAAAGATGCAATCAAAGAATCTAGAGCTGGTCATGTAGTTCAAAATATTGCCCCTAACCGTTATTTAGAATTTCAAAAATTAATTTTTTCAAAACAACCTAATCATGAAAATGAATGGTTAACTGAACAATTAATTGACCGACAAATTGATAAACTCAATATTAGTGATAAAAAAGCAAAAAAAATTAAAAAAGACTATAAAACTAAAAATAGTCAATCTTGGAAAGATGCTCAGAAAGATATAAAACTTTATAAAGATAAAAAAGTTAAAGAGGCGCCAACTGTTTATGTAAATGGTAAAAAATTGAAAGATCCTTATAGTTATACAGAATATAAAAAGTATTTGAAGTAATTAATTTAAAAAAGGTAATCATATTGATGAATTTTCAAAAATCGATATTAAAAATATATTAGAAAAAATAGCTGAAATTGAAGAAACACTATATCAAAGAAATGAATAAGTTATACAAAGATACTACCCATAATCATCGATTATGTTAATTACTGTCAGATATTAGTTGAATAAACTCCAGGAGATATACATAACTATATATAATGGAGATATTATTTTTAGTTATATTTAGCATATTTAAATAATGTTAATTTATCTGATAAAATAGCCTCACCATACTTTTCAAACCCTAAAGATTCATAGAAGTGGTAATTTCTACAATTTTTATGAGGAGTATAAACGGTCTATTTATTTTTATTAGTAAATTTTTCGAAAATCATTTTCATAGTTAATTTACTAATTCCATTATTCTGTTCATTTTGAGAAATGAAAATTTTATATAAATGTTGACTATTATGTTTTCTTTAATTTCAAATGCGCCAACTATATTTTCTTCTGAAAAAATCGTAGAGTGTTGATTTGTGGTTATATCGTGTTGTAAGTCTTCCAAAGTTTCACAATATGGACTCGTTAAATACAATAACCCAACCATAATAGAAATTTTTGGTTTTCATCTATTATTCACCTCTAAAATAAAACTCAATCCGTGAAAGGATTAAGTTAGACAGACTATTTTACAATAACAACGGGAATTTCTGAACGTTTTGCTACTTTGTGACTGACGCTACCTAACACCATTTCTTGCAAACTATTTAATCCACGTGTTCCTAAAACAATAGCTTGAAATTCTCCACTATTGGCAACTGAAACAACTGTGTCCGCAGGAACACCATGTGCAATTTTCATTTCATATTTTACATTATGCTCTACAAATAACTCAGTGATATGAGAGAGTTTGTCTTCTCTTTCATTCGTCAAACTGGAACTTTGTTTACCATGTAAAACATCTGTTTTCGATTCCTCAACATCTACAACTGTAAGAATAGTAACAATCGTATTATCATCTATAAAATTTAAAACCTCTTTTGCTGAACGCAAACTATTCTCTGATCCATCTGCTGCTAATAAAATTGATTTATACATAAATAACGCTCCTTTAGTTTAAATGATTTTCATTTAGTTGGCTTAACTCTGAAACAACTTTATGACTATCTGAATTTAATTTTTCTATACGAACAATATTATTTTTTTCTTCGAATTTTCGTACTATCGTGTCAATTGCATCTACTGCAGAATCATCCCATAAGTGTGCATTATTGAAGTTTAATTCTATGGTACTATTTTCAATCTCAAAGTTTATTTGCTCCATCATAGAATCAATAGAAACAAAAAAGATTTGTCCTTTAAAAGATAATCGGTTTATTTTACCGAACTCTTCAGAAATAACTTCTACTTTTGAAATTTTAGTAGCAAAGAATAAAGCACTGAAAACAACGCCTGCAACAACACCTAAAGCTAAATTATGCGTCATTAAAACAATAATCACTGTAATAAGCATAACGACTGCATCCGTTTTTGGTGCTTTCTTAATATATTTAAAGGAATTCCAATCAAATGTACCAATAGAAACCATAACCATAATACCTGCTAAAATTGGCATTGGAACTTGAACTACAAGTCCTCCAAGTACAATAATCATAAATATAAGTACAATACCCGCTGTAAATGTAGACAATCTACTGTTTGCACCTGATTTAACATTGATGACGGATTGACCAATCATGGCACAACCTCCCATGCCACCGAATAATCCGGTAATCATGTTAGCGATACCTTGACCACAGGACTCTCTATTTTTACTACTATAAGTGTCTGTAGCATCGTCTACAATTTTAGCTGTAAGTAAGCTCTCAACTAAACCTACAATAGCCATAGATAAAGAGTAAGGGAAAATAATTTGAAGAGTTTCTAAATTAAAGGGAACATTAGGGATTAAAAAGTGAGGGAAAGCTTGTTTGATATTACCTAAATCTCCCACAGTTCTAACGTCAGAACCTGTATACATATAAAGGGCAGTCAATACGATAATAGCTATTAATGGTGCAGGTATAGCTTTAAAAAATCTTGGAATTATATATACGATGAGTAACGTTACAATTACATATATATAAGTTGAAATTGATATCCCAAAGATATGTTCTATTTGAGACATAAAAATCATGATTCCTAGAGCATTCACAAAACCTATCATGACAGAACGAGGTATAAATTTCATTAGACGACCTACTTTAAGAAGTCCTAAAATTAATTGAATTAACCCCATCAGTATAGTAGCAGCTAGAAGATACTCTACACCGTAATCTTTCACAAGTGGCACAATTAATAAGGCAATAGCCCCTGTTGCACCTGATATCATCGCCGCTCTACCACCTACAATAGCAGTGACGACAGCAATAATGAACGAAGTATATAAACCAACCATAGGATCTACACCAGCAATGATGGAGAATGCGATAGCTTCAGGGATTAAAGCTAAGGCAACTACAATACCTGCAAGTATATTTTTGCCTGGCTGGTTAAGCCATTCATTTTTTAATTTTTCAACCATAACTTACTCTCCTTTTTATTTAATTATATTGTAAAGTATATCAGAAAAGTTTCATATGTATACCCCTTAATGAAACTTTGTGTTAAACTTTAGCTACAGGGTGGTGCAATTAAATGAAATACGGTTATATTAGACCCGTTACAATAAACGACGATTTAAATGAACAAAAAAAGAAAATAGAAACTCATACAAATGAAATTGTTGAAGAAATTCATGCTAATAATAAGAAGAGGAATATATTAGATGTTCTTTTAAATGAAAAATTAGTTCCTGGAGATATGTTATACGTTACGGATTTATGTATTCTTGCAGATTCTACGAAACATTTAGTAGATATATTAGATTATCTTTCTCAGGAGGATATATCTTTATATGTTATTAATTTAAATCGTTACATTTATAAAGACATCAAAGGTGAATTTATAGAGATATTACATGATATCACAGACTTTCAAAGTGATATTGTTAAATTTAGAACTCGTGTAGGATTAGAGAATTATTCAAAAGATGGAAAAACTTTAGGAAGACCAAAGCGAGATGATAAAAATCTTAGAGATGCTATTGAAATGTATATGAGCAAAAAATACACTTTAGATGAGATAAAAGAACAGACAAACATAAGTAGGGCAACTTTGTATCGTCATCTAGATAAATAAGAGGTGATGAACGTTGTTACAAGATATAGTCTATAAAGTATTGTTATCGATTCGAGAAGAAAATAGCGTAGATTTTAAAACGTTGGATGTGAGTGAAAAACCTTTTCTATTAGCACTTGAGAGCGTAGCAGGGGAAGATTTAGCACAAAAAATTTCTAAATTTCAAATAACTATACATAAAAGGCTTTTTGTTTTATAAAATTAATGTTCTGTTCTTTCCCTTTTGATTCTATAAATTGTTTGACGTGTAATACCCACGTCTTTGGCTATCTTACTAATAGATTCTCCTTTATTTAGTAGCTCAATAACACGATGGTAAACAATTCTCTTGTGAGGATTTTTAGCATTAGGTGAATATAGTAAAGGGCGTCCTTTATACACACCTTTTTCTTTCGCAATTTTAATCCCTTGCGCTTGTCTACGTTTACTTTCATTTCGTTCTTGTTCTGAAACCATTGCTAATATTTGAATGATTAAGTCTTTCATAAATTTATCTAATAATGGATTGCCAATGACTTCGTTCATCATAGGTAAGCTAGTAATCATCAATTGAACTTCTTTGTCTTTTAAATAATTAACGGTATGAATCACTTCATCGTAATTACGACCTAAACGATCAATAGATTCTACTATAAACCGATCCCCCATTCTTACAAAGTTAAGTGCTTCTTGAAGTATTGGTCTATTTTCAATAGATTTCCCAGATTGTTTTTCTATAAATATTTTTTCAGCACCAAACGTCTTTAAATTTTCGAGTTGTCTTTCTAAATTTTGTTCGATTGATGATACTCTCGCATAACCAACAATCATTGATTTTCACCTCACAATTAATTATACACCCTAATCATACGTTTTAGTTACTATAAATTCAATAACTGTTACTTTACTTGATATATGAGAATGATTTTACCTAGTAAATGAGAAAAGCAATGTCCTATATTAAAGTACATTGCTTTTTCTATTAACGAATACCTATGACTAAACTATCTCTAGCTGTTTCTACAACTTCTGTACTGATTTTATCTAAGCCAT
>ERZ1023241.156-NODE-156-length-20458-cov-21.177229_pt1 | contig 20458 bp, 18 predicted proteins | sample MGYA00380455_ERZ1023241 | MGnify/ENA primary metagenome ERZ1023241 (study PRJEB33173, sample SAMEA4830304) | metagenome | study: EMG produced TPA metagenomics assembly of the PRJEB25223 data set...
ATTTGATTTTACTACTTCGCTATTTTTTTAAGCTAAAAGTGTCAACACACCCTAAATAAAAAAATATTTTAATAATAAATATTAAATTTAAAAACAATAATTTATATCGGTAAAAATATATATTTTATTTTAAAGTCTTCCCAAATATCCCCCTTTTTACCTGCTTGCAATTAAAGCTTTTCAGTCACATGATTAAGTGATCAAGGCTGCATATCAAGTGAGTAAAATCATGACGCCTGAACAACGCTTCCAAGCCATTTTGGCCCAATCCAAGCAGCATGATGAAGAAAAATCCCAGCGCTCAAAGCTGGAAAATAATCTGATCGTGCTCAGTCATGAACTGAAGGAACTCGCAGAACGCATTGAGGAACAAGTCACTGATCTCATCTTCGCTGAAATGGATCATTTTCTAGAATCTCAAGGCTGGAATTCAGAATTTATTAATACCAGAAATAAAAGATATACCCTGAATGAAAAAAATATTTATCTCAGCGCACTTAAGCCAACGATTGGAAAATTTTTATTTGTGATCAAGCATAACCTATTTGAAAGTACTGAACATCAGGTGGAAGCCTGCTTTAAGGATAGTACGACCTTGAGTCATTTTAAAACTGCCATGCAAGGTGGAGATCTTAAAAATGATATTCCGATCAAGGCGCTTGAAGAATGGTTAAAAGGCTTGCAGTTGACATTGCAAAAATTAAAAGCTGAAAGTAACAACCTCCAGGCTGATGGTCTAACCTATGAAGTGATCAAGGTCGGTCAGATCCATCATAAAAGACTGCCTAACTTTATCGAAGCCTTTTTATCCATTCTGGAGCATAGATTAAGTCTGTTTAAAGTTAGGGTTAGTTTTTAAACTTTATTTACAGGCGCTGTAATTCATTGACCGCACTTCCCTGTTCTGCGAGCCATCTCGCGCGTCGCTGGAACAAGGCTGGAGCAGCCTGATTGACCTGATCAATTAAGATTTGTAGATCAGCACGTACCAGTTTTCGGTTTTCTACCACCATCTGACCGTTGACCATGGTCATATGTACATCCTGTCCTTGTACTGCATGTACCAGATTGGTATGTAAATTAAATAACGGGCCTTGATCAATCAAGGGTGTCATTCTTGGGGTCGCAATATCTACTGCAATAATATCGGCAAGTTTTCCAGCTTCTAACGAACCAATCTGATCCAGCATGCCTAAGGCTTTGGCACCTGTCCGAGTTGCCATCTGACAGACAAACCATGAATCCAGTGCTGCAGCATCTAAACCGGCAAACTTCGCCAATAATGAAGCAGTTTTCATTTCTTCAAACATGTCTAAATTATTATTTTCTTTCTCGCCATCAGTACCTAATCCTACAGCAATGCCATGTTTAAGCATTTCCGTAATGGGGGCGGCGCCAGATGCCAGTTTCATATTCGATATCGGGTTATGTGCGACACCAACATTATAGTGTTTTAAAATTTCGATCTCTGCTGAATTGGCCCAGACACAATGCGCTAACAGGCATTGAGGTACATCCAGCATGCCCAATTGTTCCAGCGTCTGGATCGGGCGCACGCCATAACGTCGAAGGTTTTCTTCAACATCAAACTTGCTTTCGTTGCTATGCGTGTGAAAACCCGTCTGATATTCATGACACATTTTCTGGATACGTGCCAAGGCTTTTTCTTCAGCATAAAACAGATGTTCCAAGCCAACCCAGACCTGAATTCGCCCATTTGCGGCTTGATGCCATTTTTGAATTAAAGCTTCATTACTATTGAGGGTTTCAAAATAGTTGTGATCTGGATGTTCAGCCACATATGGCACCAGCACTGCACGTATACCGAGTTGCTGTGCGGCCTCAGCACTACCTTCCATATAACGCCACATATCCACAATGGTAGTCGTGCCGGATAGCAGCGCTTCGGCATAGCAGAGATAAGAGGCAATTTTGGAATCTTCGGGAGTCACTACCCGATGCATCGGGTCAATAAACTGTTGCAACCAGTCCCAGACTGGCAAACCCTCAGCTGTACCGCGTAGCAGGCCTGAGTGGCAGTGGGTATTAATCAAGCCCGGCATCAATAAACTTTTAGGATACTGGGTAACTGCAGCTTCAGGATATTGCTGAGTTAATTCCTGTAATGTTCCTACCTGCTTAATAAGAGCACCATCAATCAGGATGGCACCATCTTTAATACAGTCCAGGTTGGAGTTCATGGTCAGGACATAATCTGCGCTTATAATTTTCATAAAGTAATTCCTGAGATTTGTCCGATTAAGGGCTAAAGGTTTTGCCGAGTGACGCTGGTAAATTGAGTTTCAATAACTTCTTGTCACGTGAAATGAGGACTAAGACGACAATGGTTGCGATGTATGGCAATGCCGATAACAGTTCATTCGGTACTTCTAGACCCAGCGCTTGGGCATGAAACTGCAAAATCGTTACACCACCAAATAGATATGCACCCAACATCAAGCGCGTTGGTTTCCATGCAGCAAAAACCACTAATGCAATTGCAATCCAGCCACGTCCTGCGACCATATTTTCAATCCACATTGGGGTATAAACCGTAGATAAAAATGCACCACCAATACCAGCCATTGCACCGCCAAACATGACTGCACCATAGCGAATCGCTAGCACGTTATAGCCCATGGCATGTGCACTTTCTGGAGATTCCCCAACAGCTTTCAGTAACAGGCCTAAACGGGTTTTACTCAGTACCCACCACACCAGCACAAAAGCAAGTATGGACAGATACACCACATAGTTTTGCTGGAACAGGACTGGCCCTATGAATGGAATATCTGCGAGTCCCGGAATTTTTAAGTTTTCCAGACCCGGTAAGGCAGTACTGACATAATTCTGTCCCAGAAAGGCTGAAATCCCAATCCCAAAAATAGTGAGTGCCAGACCACAGGCGGATTGGTTGGTGCTTAAAGATAAGGTAAAAAATGCAAAAATCAGTGCCATCAATGTGCCTGCCAATCCGCCCATAAATAAGGCACTGGCGACACTGGCTTCATACTGGCTAGCGAATGCAAATCCGGCAATGGCACCGACCAGCATCATGCCTTCTACCCCAAGATTGATGACACCGGTACGCTCTGCTACTAGCTCACCCAGTCCGGCAAAGATTAAAGGCGTTGCCGCAGCGACAGTTCCGGCAACAATTGCGGTTAATTCAATACTCATGTTGTTATCCTTCTTCTGTCTGGTTCAGGCTGCTTGCGCAGTGGTAATGGTTTTTTTGACTTTCTTTTTGGCAAAACGGTAGCGGTTTTCAATCAGGGCATCTGAAGCCAGCAGGAAAAATAAAAGCAGACCCTGGAAAATTCCGGTAATGGCGACTGGGAGCTGCAACTGCATTTGTGCCAGTTCACCACCTAAATAGATCAGCGCCATTAGGAAACCTGAAAGTACGATTCCAATTGGATTTAGTCGGCCGAGATAAGCCACAATAATGGCTGCATAACCGTATCCCGGTGAAATATTTGGATTGAGCTGACCAATTGGACCTGCTACTTCACAGATTCCGGCAATCCCCGCTATCAGACCTGAAATTCCCAAACTTAACCAGATGGCTTTTTTAGCTGAAAATCCTGCATATTGGGCTGCCAAAGGTGCCTGACCACTGACTTCCAGCTTATAAGCCATCAAACTTTTACGAATAAAAATCCAGAACAATACGACTGCGATGATCGTGATAAAAATTGAAGCGTTAATCCGTGTACTTTCCATAATCAACGGCAAGGTCGCGCTTTCCGAGAACATTACGGATTGTGGAAAGTTCATGCCATCTGGATCACGCCATGGACCATTAACCAGATACATGAGCAGGAAAAACGCGACATAGTTCATCATTAAGGTGGTCAGGGTTTCTTGTGCATTAAAATGGGTTTTTAGCAGTGCTGGAATCAGGCCCCAAATTGCACCACCAATCGCACCCATAATCACCATCAAAGGTAAAATCCACCAGCCGATCTGCTCATGAAACAGGATAGCGATACCGCCACCAAAGATGGCTCCCATAGCCAACTGCCCCTCGGCACCAATATTAAACAGACGTGCACGAAACCCAACAGCTAAACCTAAGGCAATTAAAATCAGCGGACTGGCTTTAATTATCAGTTCACTCAGGTTATAGACTGAGCTTAGCGGCTCAATAAAAAAGATATATAAAGCCTGAGCAGGATTCACTCCAAGCATTAAAAACAATAGGCTACCTACTGCCAGCATGGCGAGTAATGCAAGCACGGGTGAAAGCCATTTCATCAATTGAGAAGGATGTTCTCTAGGTTCTAATAAATGCATATTTACACCTCTTCTCTACGCATGCGCTTCATGGACAGGCTCGGATTCAGCCAATATTGCTGGATCTGCCTGAATACCTGACATGAGCAGGCCTATCTGTTCTGCATTGGTATTTTTAGCAAGAACAGGTGCAGACAGCTTTCCACCAGCCAGAACACAAATCTGGTCGCTAATTTCAAACAGCTCTTCCAGCTCTTCCGAAATCACTAAAATCGCAACACCTTGGCGGGAAAGATCAATCAGGGTTTGACGGATAAACATTGATGCGCCGACATCAACGCCCCAGGTTGGCTGGGAAATAATCAGCACTTTCGGCTGTTGAAGGATTTCACGCCCTACAATAAATTTTTGCAGATTTCCGCCCGAAAGGCTGCGCGCTTCAGCTTGTGGTCCTGCAGCTTTTACTCCGAATTTTTCGATACATTGCTGGGCAAAAGCGACAGTTTTCTCAAACTGGATAAAGCCCCATTTGTTTAAATCCTGACGGAAAGCAGTCAGTAAAGTGTTTTGTGCCAGCGTCATATTCGGCACAGCACCCCGACCTAAACGCTCTTCCGGAACAAAGCCCAAGCCTAGATCGCGTCGCTGGCCTGCACTGAGTTCAGAAATGTCATGATCTAATAGAAAGACCTGACCTGTTTTTGCAGTCTGCTCACCGGAAAGCAGTGCTAGTAATTCAGATTGACCATTACCCGAAATACCGGCAATGCCCAGAATTTCACCCGAATTCAGGTTAAGTTGAATATTGGATAAGGACACGCCAAAAGGATCATCAGTTTCGTAATTCAGGTTTTTCACCTGAAACAGTGTGCGATGTTCGCCTGTATATTCAGCATGCGCATAAGTTGGCAATTCCCGGCCAATCATTAATTTGGCCAGTTCACTGGTACTGTTTTCCGATGGCAGTACGTAGCCAGTGACTTTGCCATTACGCAGAATCGTCGCTTCATCACAGAGTTCTTTGATTTCATGCAATTTATGGCTGATATAAAGAATTGAGACACCTTGCGAAGCCACCAGTCGCAAAGTTTTAAATAACTGACGTACAGCTTGTGGAGTTAAGACTGAAGTCGGTTCATCTAAAATGAGTAAGGAAGGATTTTGGAGTAGACAGCGGATAATTTCGACCCGTTGTCGCTCACCAACCGATAAAGAAAAAACTTCACGCCGTGGATCTACCGGCAAACCATATTGTTCTGATACTTCGGTAATTTTAGCCGCTAAGCTTTTTAAATCTATTTTCTCATCCAAACCTAATAAAATATTTTCAGCCACAGTCATGGTTTCAAACAGTGAGAAATGCTGGTACACCATGCCAATTCCCAGTTTTCTGGCCATCGACGGACTTTCTATCTGTACTTCTTTGCCATTCCAGACGATATGACCGCTATCTGCTTTGGTGGCGCCGTAGATGATTTTCATCAAGGTGCTTTTACCAGCACCGTTTTCACCCAAGATGGCATGAATTTGCCCAGGTTGGACTTTTAAATGAATACTGTCATTTGCTTTCAATGAGTTATAGCTTTTGCTGATATTAATCAGCTCCAGTCGTGGAATTTGCTGCTCATTGAGCGATGACGTTTCGATGTCATTTGACATGTGAGGCAGATCGCTCATAACTCAGTCTCCACTCATTTTGGCCCAGTCCATAAAGTGATTCATGGACTGGGGGATGATTTTTCAGGATTTACTTTCTTTTATTTTTAAGTCATACACATAGTGAAAGAATTATTTAGGTAATGAACCTTCAACCCCTTTCACATAGAAGTTCATTTTTCCAAGCGCTTCATCTGTCATTTTGCCGCCTTTGGCAATCACCAAAGTTCCATCCTGTTTATAGATTGGGCCCTGGAATGGATGTAATGTGCCTTTATGAATCGCACTTTGTGCATTTAAAGCGGACTGTTTCACCTTGGCAGGAACAGCAGGTCCGAAGTTTTCAATTTTCACTGCATCCTGTTTTACGCCATACCAGAGAGCGGCAGGTTTCCAGGTTTTATTAGCCACTTGCTGCATGGCTGGGGTATAAATTTTTTCCCAGTGCAATACTGAAGCAGCCAGATGCGCTTTAGGACCAAATTTGCTCATGTCTGAATCCCAACCAAAGGCATATACGCCTTTTTGCTGAGCAGCTTGCACGACTGCTGGCGAATCTGTGTTTTGCATCAGCACATCAGCTTTTTGAGAAATCAGTGCCAAAGCCGCATCACGTTCTTTACCCGGGTTAAACCATGAGTTCACCCAGATCACTTTGGTTTTGACTTTAGGATTGACGCTTTGTGCACCTAAGGTATAGGCATTAATATTACGAACCACTTCCGGGATCGGGAATGAAGCTACAACGCCCAAGGTGTTGGTTTTGGTGGTTTGCCCTGCCACTACACCCAGCATGTAAGCACCTTCATAAGTACGCACATCATAGATGCCTAGGTTTTTACCTTGCTTATAACCGGTCGCGTGCATGAATACGGTATTTGGGAACTGTTTCGCGACTTTTTCCATCTGGTTCATATAACCAAAAGAGGTCGCAAAAATTACTTTATTGCCCTGCTGTGCCAGATTACGAATCACACGTTCAGCATCGGCCGTTTCAGGTACATTTTCGATGTAAGTCGTTTTAAATTTTCCGCCCAAAACTTTTTCAGCTTTAATACGCCCCTGATCATGAGAATACGTCCAGCCATGGTCACTGGTTGGTCCAATATAGACAAATGCAGCTTTATCGACTGCAAAGCTCTGACTACTGATCCCCAAACCCATAATTGCAGCCGCAATTACAGGCAGTGAAAATTTTTTCATTATCTTTTTATGTTTGGACATATTCAGCATAAATTGCCTCCGTGAATGCCATTTGAGTTTTATAAATAGCGGCTTTAAAAGATCTGAATCGAAATCAAAAATTTTACTGATTGCTATATTTCTATTAATTAGCAACTTCTATTCCAATTCAGTTCAAAAAATAGAACAGGCGGATTGCAAGACACTTATAATTTTTAGAATGATCTGTTCTTTTATTTATTTTTATTAATTACAGAGGTTTAGAGAAAATTATTGGTATAAAAAAGTTTAATAGTTAAGAAATTAAGCCGAAAAATATAGATATCAATCTAAGTCAATGAGCAAAGTTGCTAGAAAACCAGACTCAGCTCAAGATTGAGAAATTAATAAGATTAAATATTCAAGAATTCTTGTAATTTTCTTTTGTTCTGCGCTAGATAAGTGCGTTAGGTCTAAATCGTGTGCGCCAATAAATGGCTTATAGTTAGCAATGTACTGAATGGATAAAAATAGGTTTTTAAAAATAGAAAATTAAGAAAAGTATTTTTTAGAAAATAGAGGCTGGATTGTAGCATTTTAAAGTGAGCCTACAATCCGGAAAATCTGTTTTTATGGTCTTATAAATAAAATGAAGCTGGCTTATAAAAAGAATAATTTCAAAGCTTCATCGAGATGACCAGAAGTCTTTTTGCAATTGAACCGTTTCCTGTTCAAGCTCCGTAATTGGCCCGATCAGCTCAATATTCTTCTGACCATGTGTAAAGACATAAGCAGCTGAAACACTCATGGTCGGATTTTCATTGTGGTTTCCAGTACATTGCAATAATTTTTCTTCGGTCATGGCATAGACCACCCGTCCGATATTGGCCCAATAAATCGTTCCAGAACACATGCAGCAAGGTTCAACTCCCGTATATAAGGTGCATTCAGCTAAATAATCCGGCGTAAAATTGCTTGCTGCGATCCGGGCTAAGGTACTTTCTGCATGGTTGACCGTATCAATATTACATTGGGTTAGTAAAACCGTTTCATGATCAGGCGCGACCAGGACTGCACCAAAAGGATGATGGCCTAAAGACATTGCCCGCTTGGCAACCTCATTGGATAATCTTAAAAAAGATAGCATTTGCTCATGGCTAGGCTGTGGCATAAATCACTCTAACAATCGAAAATTAAAAGGTCATATGTGCTTATAAAATAGGACTTTGAACAGATGGCATGGAATAAAAAAAGCACCCCAACAGACCAGGGTGCATAAAGGAGGAAATTTAATTTAAACAATATAGCGCTTGCTTAGACCCCATTCCGCCAGAATGCGGCGATAAGTTGTCGAAGACCGGTCAGCTTCAAAATGTGCTTCCATCGTAATATCCAAAGGTAATTCTTCTGGTTTTTGGCTTTCGACCATGTCCTGATCTTCAGCAAAAATCTGTGCGTTAAAGTCATAAACCGCTTGCAGATCACCAGTCGTATCAAAATTACGGGTCAATGGCACAAATAAACGGGTTTTATTGTGAGATACCGGACAGCAGGCATTCAGAATTTTCAGGATGCCATTTTCCGGAAAATGCACTGTTAAAATTGCTGAAAATGGTGGATAGACATCAAACACACGTTTCCACAAGAATCCTTCTGGGGCCAGATGCTGCAAGCCATGCGGATAATTGCTGACATCGCTGACATATTCTGTATGCAAGCCATAAGGGGTGCGCATAGTTGAATACTTTTGCACGATCGGGTTATCACGTGAAGCAAAAGATTCATGATGCACCCAGGCAAAATGCGCCACATCAATAAAGCCTTCTAACTGCCGGCCACTTGAACCGCCGATATCAACAAATGGCGGTAAGATCGATTGGTGCTCTTCGCTCTCCCAAGTATCTAAATCTGGGAAATTAGCTTCTGATTCATCTCGGCTAAACAGGCTGGTCCAGACCAGACCATATTTCAAGACCACTGGAAACTTGGTTAAGGTAAAACGATCCGAAATGTTAGTCAGTTCTGGTTGAGCCGGTATTTTGGTGCATTTTCCTTGAGTGTTGTAATGCAAGCCGTGATAAGGACAAATGATTTCTTCATCCTTTACCCAGCCTTTGGTTAATGGCACACCACGATGCGGACAGATATCACGAACCAGATGAATACTGCCACTCTCAGTTTGATATAGGGCCATCTTCACATCCAGAAGTTGTACCTGCTGTGGCGTAGTACTCACATCCTGAATACGGGCAACTGGATACCAATGCTGAGCCAGGATATTCCAGTCTGATGGGTCAAAGCCGCTACAGTGCGGTTGACTGAATAAATTAAGCACCGGGATCGCATTCATAGTTCACTCACAAATATTTATTGCATGACAACGGCTTAAATTTTTATTTCATTAAGCTGCCTTGTTGTTCTTTAATAAAATTAGCCAAATGCCTGTTCTACTGTCTATTAGAATGTTTCGTAGCCCGTGTTCCAAAAAATAGAACACAAAACTTTTACTGTTCCATTTCTTTGAAAATTGGCACAGAAATCGCTTATCCACTTGATAGAACCAGAATCACTTAGTTTCTAGCTGAAAATTATGTGTTTAAAACGATGTGCAGGTGGATTGACGTGATTTTATGAATATTACTTTTTCAAGATTTTCAGAATATTTTATTGCCGTAGCCAAAACAGGCAGCCTAAGAAAAGCAGCTGATCAGCTTTATATTTCCGTCTCCGCGATTCATCGTCAGATCGCTCTGGCAGAAGAAGAATTTGGCATCGTGCTGTTTGAACGGTTGCCGAGTGGCCTGAAGCTGACATTAGCGGGTGAATTGCTCTATGCCGACCTACTCAAATGGCAAAAAGAATTCCAACAGACCTGTATACGTTTTGATGAAATTCAGGGTTTATCGCGCGGCAGCATTGAACTCGGACTCATTGCGGCACTCAGTGACGGTTTCGTTTTAGATTCCCTGCAATACATGTATGAAAACTATCCCTGGATCAATTTCAATATCCAGATTCAGGAAAGTGATACCGTCTCTAAAATGATTATGGATGCTGAAGTTGATTTTGGCATTCTGCTCAATCCTAAAAGTCATAATCAGCTCGAAGTCATGTCTTTTGTGGAAATCCCGGTGGGATTTGTGATGGCTAAATCTCATCCTTTGGCTCAGGCAGAAAAAATCTATTTTTCCGACACTTTAAACTTTAAGCATCTCATTCCCTGTGCTCCTTTAATCATTCATGACTATGTTTATAGCCTGTATAAACATCATCAATTTATGCCGCAGCAAAAGCTGGAGTGTAATGACATTCGCATGATTACTTCTCTGGCAGAGCGCAACTTAGGGATTGGAGTATTGTCCTACATTGATGCCTTACCTTATTTAGAACGTGATGAACTGGTATTTAAACCGATTATTGAAAAAGGGATGCATCCGCTGACCCTTGCTCTTTGTGTGGCACCGAAACGGCAAATTTCCCGAATCTCACAAATTATGATGAACCATCTGATCGACCAGATGGAAGATTTAAAAATCAAATTACAACAGCTCAATGCCTCATGTGCTGCCTGATTCATGTGCAGTACAAATAAAACTTATTGGAAATAAGATATGACAACCTTATGGATTAAAAATCCTCTTGCTGTATTTACCGCAAATGATCTGGATGCCCGTGGTGGCTTGGTCATCCGCGATGGCAAAATTATTGAACTGGTGGCTTTGGGACAAACCCCAGCATCGCCTTATGACCAGTTCTTTGATGCCCAGAATTTGGTGATTACACCGGGACTGATTAATAGCCATCATCATTTTTATCAGACCTTGACCCGTGCCTGGGCACCTGTGGTCAATGCGCCGCTATTTCCATGGCTAAAAACCTTATATCCGGTCTGGGCCAAATTGAATACTGAACAGCATTATCTAGCCACTCAAATTGCATTGTCTGAATTACTGCTTTCCGGTTGTACCTTTGCTGCGGATCACCATTATTTGTTTCCACAGCAGCTGTCTGATGCCATTGATGTTCAGGTTGAAGCATCAAAACAATTAGGGATTCGGGTCATGCTGACCCGTGGTTCCATGAGTCTGGGTGAAGATTCTGGTGGCTTGCCACCACAGCATACCGTACAGGATATGGACACCATTCTGCTGGACTCAGAACGACTGGTGCAGAAATATCATCAGCGTAGTGCTGATGCGATGGTCAATATTGCGCTTGCACCATGTTCACCATTTTCAGTCACCCAAGAAATTATGCGAGAAAGTGCTGCACTGGCAGAAAAACTGGATGTACGTCTGCATACCCATCTGGCCGAAACACTGGATGAAGAAGAATTTTGTCTGTTTAAATTTGGCATGCGCACCGTCGATTATCTGGAAAGTGTAGGCTGGCTTAATTCCAGAACCTGGCTGGCGCATGGCATTCATTTTGATGCCGATGAGATCCAACGCTTAGGGCGGGCTCAAGTCGGTATCTGTCATTGTCCGCATTCCAATATGCGTCTGGCTTCAGGGATTTGTCCAACCATGGATCTACTGGAAGCAGGAGCAGTCATTGGTCTAGGTGTGGATGGCTCTGCTTCGGGTGATGCGTCTAACCTGATTCTGGAAGCTCGGCAGGCGATGTATTTACAACGTTTAAAATATGGTGCAGAAGTGATTACGCCTGAACGTGCTTTAACCTGGGCCACACAAGGCTCGGCACAGGTACTGGGACGTGAAAAGCACCTAGGACAAATCGCAGCAGATTTTCAGGCAGATTTAGCTTTTTATAGTCTGGATGATGTGCGTTTTTCAGGGATTCATGATCCGATTGCCGGCCTGTTACTGTGCGGTGCAGACCGTGCCGAACATGTCATGGTGAATGGACAATGGGTCGTTAAAGACCGGAAAATCCTGAATCTGGATCTTGAAGTAGTTCAAGCTGCACATCGTCAGGCAGCGAAAGCTTTACTTGCGGCCTAAAAGATCTATTAGCGAATCCCTCATATTTAAATATAAAAAAACCCTTCAATTATGAAGGGCTTTTTGCCAAGAGTGTAAATGCAGAATTAATCTAAAGGATTACCAATAATATTGCTGATAATCCCTTTCATGATATGCGGTCCCTGCTCTTTACGCAGTTCCTCATACCATTCTTTGGTCACGGCTTCATCTTTCATATGCGTCACATCACAACGTTTACGTGCGCGTAATACCAGCTCATTGGCGCGTTCATTGCGTTTGTTCTGATAGCGTTTTAAGGCATCTTCCAGACCCAGCGTATTAATCTGTAAAGACCGAGCTAGATAGATCGCATCTTCCATGGCCTGACAACCACCCTGACCAATATCCGGTGTGGTGCTATGTGCGGCATCACCAACAATTACGACACGACCTTTATAGAACTGGGCAAACGGTTCAATATCATGAATTTCAACCCGATTGGTTTTCTGTTCATCCAGCGCATCAATCAGATGCTGAACCGGCGCACACCAACCTTCAAAGTACTGTTTCAACAAGGTTTTATATTCTGCCCGATTATTCTCTAAACCAACTGGCAATGGCACATCAAAGAAGAAATAGAATTTTCCGTCTGCTACAGGCATCAGCGAAACACGCTTACCTTGTCCGACAAATGTGGTCCATTGATCTGCTGGAGTAAGCTTTTCTGAAATTTCTACCAGACCATTCCAGTTGACATAACCGGCATAACGACGAGAAACCTGTTCACCCAGTACATAGGCACGGGTAATGGAATGGGTTCCATCTGCACCAATCAGTAGGTCTGTTTTGATTTCTGTACCATCCGCAAATTTAACCAGGACACCATCTTCCTGTTCTTGCAGCTCAATCATTTTCTTGCCAAGCTGAATATCTTCACGGACAAACTCGTCCATCAACATGTTTTGTAAATCTGCACGTGCCACCGGATATGGACGCTGTCCCACTTCTTCAATTAACGGCAATAAACTGAACTGGGTCATGGTGTCGCCCGTCAAGCCATCAATATAGGCCAACTGATCCATCTGGCCGCCAAGCTTGGCCACCTGCTCAGTTAAGCCCAGATAATTCAAACATTTTACCCCATTTGACCAAAGTGAGATTGCCGCGCCCACTGGTAAAATCTTTTCTGCCTGTTCATAGATGGTGACTTTATGCCCAAACTTTTTTAGTGCAATTCCTGTGGTCAATCCCCCCATCCCTGCACCAATAATTGTAATCTCCATCTATTTGCTCCTCTCAAAATTGTGTTTCTTCCTCCCTGTGTAGCTAAAAGCGTGCCATTTCGAAAATAATGCACTGATTTTTCTCAAAAGTTGGCACAAGCCGTGCATTCACCTATTCATTAAAAACCTATTTTTATAAGGTCTTTCAGCAGAATTACAGACTTTTATAAAAAATTAGATTCACGTTAAACATAATTTGAATGGAATATAGTTATGGCAACATTATTTGCACCTATTTTCGAGATCCCTGCCCATATCCAGCAGCTTACTAACCTGGCTGATAGCCGGATTGGTGCAGAAATTCTTGAATGTTCAGATGATTTTTTTGCTGAAGCAAAACGAATGTTGCAATTTGATGCACCAATTTTTGTTGAAGATAAATTTGATAATCATGGCAAATGGATGGACGGCTGGGAAACCCGCCGCAAGCGTCATGCCGGCTATGACTGGGCGATTGTCAAACTGGGGGTAGCTGGAACCATCAAAGCACTAGATATTGATACCACATTCTTTACCGGTAACTACCCGGCTTCTGTTGCAGTTGAAGCCTGCTATGCACCAAATGGTGACTTAAGCACTGCAACCTGGCACTCAATTTTACCAAACAGTATATTAGGTCCAAGCCAGCATCATATTTTCAATGTTGCTTCAGACGAAGTCTTTACGCATGTACGTCTAAATATTTTCCCTGACGGGGGTGTAGCTCGCTTTAAAGTCTATGGTGAAGTAAAAATTCAGGTTCAGGACAGCAATCAGGTGATTGATCTGGTCGCTCTGGAAAATGGCGGTCGTGTCATTGCCTATAGTGATGCGCACTTTGGTCATCCACGTAATCTGATTAATCCGGGGCGTGGCATCAATATGGGTGATGGCTGGGAAACCAAGCGCCGTCGTGCACCCGGTTTTGACTGGTGTATTCTGGCCTTGGGTCAAAGTGGCCAGATTGAAAAAATTGAGATTGATACTGCGCATTTTAAAGGTAACTTTCCTGCTCAAGTCTCTATCCAAGCGATTTATATTGAAGATGCGACTGACCAGCAGTTAATTCCGCAAAGTATGTTCTGGCCATTCCTGCTTGAAGCACAAGATATGCAGATGGATCATATTCATAGCTTTGTTGAGGAAATCTTAAAACAGGGAAAAATTTCTCATATTCGGGTGAACATGATTCCGGATGGTGGCATTAGCCGAATTCGACTGTGGGGAAAAGTTGCCTGAGTAATTATATCTATGAGCATGCAAACCATAAAAATACAGCCCTTAACTGCTGAAAGTTTCTTGCCTTATGGCGAGGTCATTGCCTGCGAAGGCAATGATTTTTTCCATATTAATGATCAGCAGACCGAGCGTTATCATGCTCTGGCGGTTGCTGAAACAGATGCTAAAGTTGGTCTAAGTATTTTTAGAAATATTCAGACTACAGCCATTCCCTTTGCAATCGAAATGCTGGAACGTCACCCTGTCGGTTCACAAGCGTTCATCCCGATGCAGGGCCAGAAATTTCTAATTGTGGTTGCGCCTAATCTGGATCATGAAAAGCCTGATCTCAGTCAAATTCAGGCTTTTATCAGTAATGGTACACAAAGTGTAAATTACCGTGCCGGTACCTGGCATCATCCTTTGCTGACCTTTGAAGCTCCGAGTGATTTTGTGGTGATCGATCGGATCGGCACTGGTCCAAACTGTGATGTTTATACTTTTCCTGAAAAGATTTTTATCGAAAATTAAGCCCATTAAAAAGCCCTTATTGATAAGGGCTTTTTAATTTCTTATTTCTTATTTTAGAAATGATATTTCACTAAAGCACTCACGTTATTTTCATCTGCATCCGGAATACCGTATTTGTTATTCCAAACCGAATGCTCAATACCGAGATATAAATTGGTGTCAGGAGAAATATGCTTGCCGACATTCCATTTCCACTGAGTCGTCCAGTTCATCTCACTCGCATGATCATCTTCAGCAGTTGACCAGTCCAGGAAGCCATCTACCAGGAATTCTTCAGTACCCAATTTAAATGGCACACCATAGGTCAAGGTGAGCTGATAGTCGTCTTCCATATTTTCGTTATTTACACGATAAAGATTCACGCTGGCATAATTGAATTTTGGAATAGCCAGGTCGAAACCTACGCCGTACAGGAAGTTATCAAAACCTTCACCACCTTCCCAAGTCGTTGCTACCAGAACATCTTTCACTGGACCAAATGCCAGCTTTTGACCTGAAACTTCACCCAGACTTAAACGTGGTGAAAATTCAAAATAGCTTGATTTAATATCGTCAGAACCACGCATACGGTCAATGAAAAAGAAGACATCTGCATATTTAACTTTTGCAGCGTATTCAACAGTTAGGGTTGCCTGTTTTTCATCTACAACTTCATAGTTTTCCCCATAAAGCCCAGTAACGCTAAAATCCTGCCAGACTGGTTTTGCCTGTGCAGATGCTGCACCCCATGCAAGTAATGTTGCAGCAGCAACTTGAGTAAATTTCATAAATAAGGTTCCCCAATGGAATTAAAAATCTCATTCTGGATTAAGCAAGAACAAAGCCAACTTTTTTAATTTTTGATAAAAAAGCCCATGACTGGCATGGGCATATGGAGGAAATCATACTTTAATGCAGCGTTTCTGCAATCTTTTCCGGAACCTCTGTTTTCGACTTGAACATTGGCGGATGATTAAACAGAATGTTTAAAAGGATCGCCATTAAACAGGTTGAACTGATGCCAGAATGAAATAGGGTTTGAAACCATTTTGGAAAATTAGCATAGAAAGAATAGTCAATAATCGGGATCATGCCGGCTGCAATTGAAGTTGCAACAATAATCAAATTCTTTTGCTCGTTATAATCAATTTTTGCCAGAGTTCGGATGCCGCTTGCAGCCACTGTACCAAATAGCACCAATCCTGCACCACCAAGTACCGGAACCGGAATTGCGGCGATTAGTCGGCCCATAATTGGAAGTAATCCCAAAACCACTAAAATCATACCGCCAGCAGCGACCACAAAACGGCTTTTAATCCCGGTAATGGCTACCAGCCCGACGTTCTGTGCAAAAGCACTTTGCATGAATGAACCAAAAATCGGTGCAACTGCACTTGAGAACATATCTGCACGCAGACCATTGGAAATACGTTCTGAATCTACTTTGGTTCCAACAATTTCACCTACAGCAATAATATCAGCCGTTGTTTCAGTCATAATCACCAACGTCACAATCAGCATGGAAATGATTGCACTGAGTTCAAAGGTCGGCATGCCAAAAGCAAAGAAACTCGGAAATTGTACCCATGCACCATGGCCGACTTTACTAAAATCGCCAAAACCAAACAGATAAGCCAGTACTGAACCCATCACGATCGCCAATAAAATAGATAAGCGACGAATTGAGGCATTTCTGCTCAAGTTTAGACAGATCACAATAGCCAAGGTCATCACGGCCAGGCTGATATTTTCAACACTTCCCCATTCAGGTGCATTTTTATTGCCCCCCATCATCCAGCGAACAGCTACGGGTAAAAGTGATAAACCAATAATAGTAATCACACAGCCGGTCACGACTGGCGGGAAAAAGCGGATAATTCTAGAAAAATAAGGCGCAAGGAAGAAACCAATTAATGAAGCTACGATGACTGCACCATAAACAGCTGATAAGCCTCCACCTGTTGTCACAATTGCCACCATCGTCGCCACACCCGCAAAGGAAACCCCTTGTACCAGTGGCAATTTGGCCCCGATATATTTCACTCCAATGGTTTGTAAAATCGTAGCCAGACCGCCAACAAACAATGCAGCCGCAATCAATAAACCGATTTGTGTAGCTTCCAAACCTGCGCCAGTACCCACAATGAGTGGTGGTGTGATAATACCGCCGTACATGGTCAATACATGTTGCAAGCCATAAGCTGCACTTTTGCCTGCACCCAGATATTCATGTTCAGGTGAAATGTTTGTGCTTTGTTCTGTCATTCTTTTTCTCTCCCTCAAAGCTTAAATAAAAAATCAGCTTCCGCGATATGTGGAGTACGCGAATGGGCTGATCAGTAAAGGAATATGAAAGTGCTGAGAGGCATCTTTCACCTGAAAATGAATGACTGCTTTAGGAAAGAAAGTTTCCAGACCTAAGCCTTCAAAATAATCAGAAGTAGCAAATTCAAGACTGTATTCACCTTCCTCAAATTCGGTTAAACCAAAATCGGTGACTCGACCATCTGCATTGGTAAATGCCCTTCCGAGTAATGCACCTTCTTCATCAAAAAGTTTGATCAACACATGTGATGCAGGTTTGCCGAGATGCGTATCTAAAATATGAGTGCTGATCATGCTTGCAGCTCCTGTGACAGTCTTAATAAAGCGATTTCCGCCAGTTGCGTATGGACAATACCTTTTTCGGTTTCTGGATCATTTGCTAAACGATCTTTCAAGGCATTCAGCACTTCCTGGCTATTTAGACCAGCCGCTTTAATCAGGAAGATATAGCCATATTTTTTTTCATAAGCGATATTGCCTTCTAGCAAAGCTTGCTGAGTTGCTTCGTCCTGAGTTATCGCAGCCTGTTCACGATTGGAAAAGTTTTTTTCAACTTCGCTTAATTCAGCCTGTGCCTTTTTTTCACCAATACGTGGATGATTATCCAAAGCTGCTTTGATTTCGTCCCAGGTCCAAGTTGCAGCCTGTTGTCTGGCTATATTCAATACATCTTCAACAGCTGCATAAGGACGCTTTGCTTCAATCTGGGTCGACCAGCTCGGTATTTGCACACAGTGCTTTAAAAAGATAATGGCCTCTTCTGGAGATGCCTGATTAAATTCAACGAGTTGCACTATTAAATCGCCTGATGATATTCATTTTTTGTTCAGTACAGGTTTTGCAATATCAGTGCCAAATCTTCTTAATCTTGTGTTTTTATATGATCTATAAAGCAAAAAAGAGAACTCAAGGTTCTCTTTTTTAATATATTTTTCTCATTTTGGTGCGTGATATTTATACCAATGTGCTGCTATATCGCCCCGTCGGCAAATCCAGACTTTTTCATGACCTTGCACATAATCGAGGAACTTTTGTAGGGCTTTAAAGCGTCCCGGCCGCCCTAAAATACGACAATGCATCCCGATCGATAGCATTTTTGGTTCAGTTTCACCTTCAGCATAGAGCACATCGAAGGCATCTTTTAAATATTGATAGAATTGTTCTCCGCTATTAAAGCCACCCGGTGAACTAAATTTCATATCATTGCTTTCTAAAGTATAGGGAATAATCAAATGAGGGCGTGTTTCACCTGCCTGATTGGTCAATGTGCTCCAAAATGGCAAGTCATCTCCATAGTTGTCGCAGTCATATTGAATCTGGGGAAATTCAGCCAGTAATTGACGGGTATTTGGACTATCCCGACCGGTATACCAGCCAATCGGTGCCTTGCCGAACAGGGTTTCCAGTACGCTAATCGCCTGATCCATATATTGGCGTTCAAGTGCAATTGGCATATCTTGATAATGTACCCAGCGCTGACCATGTGAAACTACATCATAATTAGCTTCTTTAATCGCTTCGACTATATAAGGATTGCGGATTAAAGCCATCCCAACCCCAAAAATAGTCATCGGCAGATTACGCTTTTTAAACTCGTAATGAATACGCCAGAAGCCGGCACGTGAGCCATATTCGTACATGGAATCCATCGACATGTGTTTGTCTGGAAAGCTGGCTGCGCCAATAATGTCAGATAGAAACTGTTCTGAACCGGCATCACCATGTTCAACGTGGTTTTCACCGCCTTCTTCATAATTCAGTACAAACTGGACTGCGACACGGGCCTGATTGAGCCATTCTACTTTTGGTACATCGCCATGATAGCCAATCAAGTCACGTGAATAAGGCTGGTTTCGAATTTGATCTATGAGTTCTTGTCCGCGTAGATATGTGCTGGTCACGTTTAATCCCTGATGTGTTATATCAAACAGTAAAATTGTTTAAGCGTGACAAGCAATTTATGCGCCAAAAAGGTTCATTTCAAATATTAATTATCCTTGCCTTTAACTATATTCACTACGCTAGAAAGTTGATCTAACCCATCAAAAGTATTTGGAATTTTATCATCCGAAGATACTAAAGGCGAAAAAATTACGCCTTCAAATTTTTCAAATCCTTCTGGATGTTTAGCTTTTAATTCCGCAGCATATTCAGCATAACTTTGAATAAAACGACATAAGGTCATCCGCAAATCAAGTTGTAGAAGCTGAGATTGAACAGAGCGCATAGTTTGTAGAATAATTTTAAAGAAATATAAAAGTAAAAATATTAATAATGTAAATGGGATTGTTATTGCAAGTAATGTTGGAATATCAATAACTTTACTAATTTGAATAATTGATTTTATAGAATGTAATTCATATGCGAATGTACCGAATATTACACATCCTATTAAAGCTAATCCTATTCTAGACCACCATAATTCATTTTCTTTTTTTACATGTAATTTATTGAAGCCTTCAAAAATACCAACAAAATTAAAAGCATCTTTGTATGACTCTAATGATTTTTCAAGCCTAGTTACTTCAGCTTCTTTATCTGATAATGATTTATCCCAATTTCTAAGTGTCTTTTCTATTGCATTAAATTTTTCAATAGTAGTATTTAAATTTTTTAACCCGCTTGTATTTAAAATTTCTTGTAAAATTTTGAAGGGTATATCTCTATCAGCAAATTTTAAATACCTCGCATATATAGGGTGATCTTTAAAATATTCACTAATAAATTGACTCAAACTATTAACTTCAAAACCAATCGATTGATGTAATCCTCCAATTCTAAATTGAAGTTCACTAAGATAAATGTAAAATAAGTTTAAACTTAAACTAAATATCTCTTCTAAGTCATCGTTACTTTTAGTCTCATCATATTTATAAATTAGTTTTCGAATTACTTCCGGGAAATTTGATACAGGTTGTGCGCGACTATATGAAGTGAGATCATCGAAATTCGACAAATCAATATTTATATTAAAAATTATTTTGGCAGTCTGTATGTAGGATGCAAAATTATTAATTGTTTCTGAATAGTTTTCAGGACTCTTTTTGACTTTATCTGCTAATAATATAACCTCTTCAAAAGCATGTTTAAATTCTCTACTTTCAAATTTAAAAGGGCTTTGTTGCACAAACCTATCTGTAAAGGCTTTTTCAGCGATATAAT
>ERZ1023241.160-NODE-160-length-19898-cov-21.988409_pt1 | contig 19898 bp, 17 predicted proteins | sample MGYA00380455_ERZ1023241 | MGnify/ENA primary metagenome ERZ1023241 (study PRJEB33173, sample SAMEA4830304) | metagenome | study: EMG produced TPA metagenomics assembly of the PRJEB25223 data set...
TCGCTGCACTGGTAAACCGGATGAACTTGCAATAATGACTTTCGCAAGAGATCTATTATTATTTGTACTCTTTATACAGGTGATTGATCAATATCCCTATTTTCAGTGATAGGCGGCTGCCAGAATTTACGTTTTAATGGTTCTATAACAATAATAATAAAGTGTTAATGCTTACGCCCTCCGACAACCGCTTTTAGGATTTTGCAGATAACTTAGTGGAGAAGTTGCAAAATTCTGAAAGCGATTTTTTTATGTTCGGATTTTACAATTCCTGTTTTTTAAATTGCTTGAATATCATTAATCACAAAACTTAAAGAAAACTTCAAAATACCCAATTTCAGGGATAGGTCTACATGCATTAAAGGATTTAAATAAGTTCGAACACAACAAATAAATAGAAAAGCAAAAGCTGTGTTTTATCTACCAGATCCTTTCTAGCTTTGGGTAAACCGTTTATGGGGAGACGTGTCAAAGCTAGAAAGGATCGACCCATCTGGTCAAAAAACTAATCATCTCATCTTTCAAACTTGCTTCATTCATCTCGTGAATATTTTCTAAATCATTCAGATAAATTAAAAATAATGCACTGTACATCTTTCTATTTTTTAAAATATAAAAAAAGCCCGGAGAAGGTCGCTCCAGGCTTGGAAAACTGATTTATTCAGTGAATTATACTTTTTGATAAAATACTGAATAAGCAATAAAACAATTAATAGAATAATAACTCTACACTTGCAAGTGTTTTTATCGTTTTTATTGCAATACTTAAGCATAAATCCGATAAAACGTCATAAGCCCTAACTTGGAATTTTATCGTGCTTACGATCGACCAGGCTCAGGTTACCACGTAATACATCGGCAAACATACGCCAGTCTGAAATAAAACTGTATAGCGGCTGTTTAAAGCTGGCCGGTTTATTCTTTTCAAAAATGAAATGACCAATCCAGGCACAGGCATAACCTGAGAGTAGTCCATAGGCCAGATATTTAGCTTTACGCTGATGAAGGGCTTTGCTAAAAAAATATAAACCGATACTGCTGCCTGCGACATGCAAACGGCGGCTCATAATATGGCGATGCTCGGTTAGATAAAACCGGTAAAACTCATGATAGTCATGAATCGGCATTTGTGGAGAAGTCAGTTCTGCAATCTCATTGCTCGGCTGCACTTGTGCATTCATTATCATCATCCTGATCTTTTTTCTTCACCTTAGCGCATAATTTAGGCAATTAAAAGTACCTTTATTTTCATGTAATTCTGTACCTGAATTTGGCTTAGATATTGAATTGTCATGCTTTCAGTAGAAACCAGCGAATGAGATCAGCATTTTAATTTTTCCATTTCCATTTTTTTCAATCGGTCAAGTCTTACATCAGATTGGTTTTTCGTTACAATCAGCCGCTCAAAAGTCTAAAAAATATTTCCGTTTCATATCGGAATTTCATGCAAGCGAATAAAAATTCAATTTATTTTTTAATATTTTTCAATAAATTGAATAGACAGGATGATTATCATGGTTGAAGTTGAACTCAAGTTCCAGATTCCCGCGGCACGCCGTACTGCCCTGCTTAAGGCACTTGATCCCAAGAAATCTCAACAGATCCTGCTTCAAGCCAAATACTATGATACTGCAGACCGTCAACTGGCCCAGCATGGAATTGCCCTACGCCAACGATTAGAAGGCAGTCGTTGGGTTCAGACGTTAAAAGCGGCAGGCAAAAGCCACATTGAACGTTTCGAGCATAATCATGATCTGGGTGAATTAGAATATTCTCCTGAGCTGGACCTGAGTATTTACAACCAATCTGCTGAAGCGCAAACCTTGCTTAATCGTGCTTTAGGTGATCAGTTTGACCAGCTGCAATTGCAGTTTGAAACCGATATTGCCCGTACCTTGCGCGTGATTGAATATGAAAACACATCAATCGAAGTCAGCCTGGATATCGGCTGTATTCGCACGCCTCATGCTGAACAGGAAGTGCATGAAGTTGAATTCGAGTTAAAGCATGGCTCAATTCAGGATTTGCTGGCCTTTAGTTTTGAATGGGTCAAAAAATATCAGCTGTGGCTGGATGTACGTAGTAAAGCAGAAATCGGGAATCTGTTAGCGACTCATCAGAATGTAAGTCCCGCTACTTTTGCCAAAGAATTCCAGATTAGCAAAAAAGACAGTGCGGGTAAAAACCTGTGTCATCTGGTGGCCCAGCAAATGCAGCACCTGTTACCCAATATTGCAGCAATCTCCGCGCAAGTGGCAGAGCAGGAACATATTGATCAGGCACAACAGGCCTTGGATCATCTCTATCTGACCCTACTTTTGTTTAAAGATTGGCACCCCCAAGTTTCAGACAAATGGGCGCATCAGCTTGCCGCATTTAAACATCAGTTTGAACATCTGCAACATCTACAGCATATGCAAAACACTCTAGCTGGCTTCCTGCAAAATCCTACAACCGCAGAGAACCTGACTAAAGATATTCTCTATGCCAAAGAGAAGCTGGGCAATCTGGTGAAATCCACCCAAAATGTGCATCACTATCTGGAATTGCTGATCTTCAGCTTAAGTACAGATGAAGCTAAGCCGCTGGAATTAAAATCTGCAGCGCAAACTACTTTGCAGCAACAATACAAAGTTTTGCAGGAACAAATGAATCAGACTGATATAACCAATTTTGAGAGCCTGGATCAGCTAGCAATTCGCATTCAGGAATTAAAATTCAGCTTCCCGATTTTGACCACAATTTATGATGTCAAAAACCTGCAAAAATACAGCAAGGCGTTAAATGATGCGCAGCAAGCAGCCAATGAATATCAGACGCTGGCCTCTTCTGCAGCTTATATTCAGCAGACTGAGCTGGAAGCCAGTGACTGGTTTGTACTGGGTTGGTTGACCGCTAAACAGGAAGTCTATGCACAAAAATTACTGGAAGCGACAGAACAGTTTCTGGTCAGCCGCAAATTCCTTAAATAAGTATTTAACTGACTCTCAAAGCACGCTACGGCGTGCTTTTTTGTTGCACAAGCACATCACAATACTTTTGTTGTTTAGTCTATATTGATTGTTATGAACTTCATCGAGAAGGAATGGCCCGATGGCAGAAATCGAACTCAAATTCCAGATTCCGCAAAGTATACGTCATCAATTCGAACAAGATTTTCAGCAGTACGGGCCGACTCGACATCATTTATGTGCCAAATACTTTGATACTGCCGATCAGCAGTTACAGCAGCACAAAATTGCACTCCGGCAGCGTCTGGAAGACCGTCAATGGTTTCAGACCTTAAAAGCACCTAGCCAGCATCAGTTTGAACGCTTTGAGCTGGAAGAAAGACTGGATGCCGCACCGGACAACTGTGATTTAAAAGCTTATGCCAAGCATAAACAGGCTCAGAAGATTCTAAAACAGGCTCTTCACACCCTAGATACGCCTCTGTCTCTGCAATTTGAAACTGATGTAGAGCGGGATCTCTGGATTGAAGATTACCGAGGAAGTCAGATTAAAATTGCACTGGATAGAGGTGAGATTCGTTCTAAGGGCCAGACCTTGGATATTTATGAAGTCGAATTTGAGCTTAAAAGTGGCAGACTTGATGACTTAATTGATTTTGTCAAACCCTGGATTCAACGCTATCAGTTATGGATAGATGTACGCAGCAAGTCCGAGCGTGGTTATGCCTTGTTAAATAATGCAATTGATCTCCCTGTTCAGCATCAAACAACTTTACAGCTCGCAGCTAAAGACGATATTCATCATATCTTGCAAAAAATTATCACCAACTGTCTGACTCACCTGTTTCCTAATGCGACGGCGATTGCGCTAGAGAATTACAATAGTGACCATGTGCACCAGGCCCGCGTCGCTATCCGGCGTTTACGCAGTGCCTTAAAAATCTTCCAGCCCTATCATCAGGATTTGCCAGAGGAATGGCAGAATCAGTTACGCAATATCTTCCAGCAATTGGGTTCTACCCGGGATCGCGATGCTTTGGCTGAAAGTCTGCTTCCTCAGCTAGAAGCGGCAGGTTCACCAGTATTGCAGTTGCCTCCAGCCCAACAGGATCAGGCAGATATTAGCCAATTATTCAGAAAGCCAGCTACGATGGAGCTGATACTGGAGCTACTACAATTTAGTCAGGATCAGAGTGCAAACCAGCAAAAGTCCTCGCATAAAATCCTGTGTAAAGGACTCAGCAAACTGCATCAGAAAGTCTGTGCAGATGCAGAGAATTATCAGGAACTGGATATTGAATCACGCCACCGAACCCGCAAGCGGGTTAAACGCTTGCGTTATAATGTGGAATTTCTGCAAAGCCTGTTTCCGGAAAAGGAAATCAAAAGATATCTGAAAGCGTTAAAGCCCTTACAGGAGACTTTAGGTCATTATAATGACCTGTTTGTCGCAGAAAGCCTGTATAGGCCTTATGCCAAAAAACATTCCAAGGCATGGTTTGTCATCGGCTGGCTCACCGCAGAACAGCAGCATCTGTCGGAACAGGCTGCCGAGCAGTTACAAAAATTTTCTCACACCCAGCCATTCTGGTAAGAGATAAATAGACAAAATTGCTCTAGCGATATTTTCCATATACTTTCCAGGTATTGTTATCAGCTAATGGATCGCTATAACTATCGCTGCGCTGCTTACGCGGCTTATCACGGGCATCAACCAGTTCAAAATGTGGTTCGACACTGAGGACGATGCCATTCACATAGAACCGAGTCCGGGTGTATTCACTTTGACCATGCTGGAATACATAAGTACGCAGATCTACAAATTCACGATGTGCCACCAAAGCTGCCGTTTCATCACTGTCTAGCCAGCGTTGCATGGCCTGAATCTGTTCCGGTTCAAATTGCCCACATTTTTCAATCAGGCTGGCAATACCACGAAAAGTTTTGGATTCTTTGGCGCGGGTTTTATTAATCCGGATGCGGTCCACATGAAAATAAAATAAGGGCAGATTCAAATGACTTGGCAAATGAATCGCATCCAGGACTTCATCTTCCATAAAAGGCTGAAACAGATCCTGCGCCCTTTCAATCAGACCCAGCCATTGCTTGTAATATTCTTCGACCTGCGACTTGGTGCCATAATAAATTGGCAATCCTTCCACATTGGCCAGATTTGCCGGTGGCCAGATATTCTGGCGCAATAAGGCAATATCACTTTTCAGGCTCTGTACAGCAATTGCATCTTGCATGAGATTCACATTTTTATTGCTTAGGCTATTTTTAGATTAAGGCAAAGGTTTAGTTTCTGCAAGGCTTTGCCTATAATTAGTGATTAAGATTTTATTATCAGGAAAAATTCATGGTTCAAAAGATTGAAGCAACCGATGTAACCGAAGAAGAAGCGTTAAATGCTGCATTCTTTGAACGTGCTGATGAATTTATTAAACAGGCCAACGAATTTAGCCGTGTAGAAAAAGGCTCTCAGGAAAACCCGGCAGAAAAACGTGGTCAAGTCAGCGCTGCAATGCTGTTTGGTACTGCCCGCTTTAATACCTGGGTCGCTGCCAACAATTTCAAAGATGGCAACGAGATGCGCGACGCTAAAGATCAGGTCATGTCTTATATCTTGCAGCAATTTCAGATGATGCTGGAAGATAACTACGATGAATACTGTGAGCAGTTTGAGAACTATTTACGTTTCCGTCGTAATGAAGAGTTTCATGCCAACAAGCATCAACACGACCACGATCATTAATGAAAGCCCTACGGGGCTTTTTTTAAATCTTTGATTTTTAATTTGACTTTAATACTGGATTCATCCTATAAAAAATGAATAAAAATTAAACGATGACCAAAAATATCATGCAGCAACTGCCCTTTCCGATTATAGATCCGCATATTCATCAGTGGGATCCTTATACCACACCGCATGCCGCAGCCTCTGCCGTAAAATTATTTGGCAAACATCCAAAACTGCTGGACAAGATGGTACGGCTGATCAAGCCCAAAGCAGTGATTGATACGATTGGTCTGACCGAACATCTGACCGCGCCTTATCTACCGGAAAACTATAAACGTGACATCGGTCATTATCAGGTGGAACAGATTGTGCATATAGAGGCAAGCTGGCATGAACATAAAGGCACGGGCGTGGTTAATGAAACCAGGTTTATTGCCGGGCTGCCTTTTGCTGAACAGAATATTCAGCTAGGCGGCATTGTGGCTACAGCTGACCCTCGTCAAAAAAACTTTAAACAGCTGCTGCAATTGCATCAGGAAGTTTCACCTAAACTACGCGGTATTCGTAAAATGGCATCGTTTCATGCCGATAAAGGCATTCATGCCTGGATCGATGAACCGCATTTATACTGCAACAAGAAATTTCTGAAAGGATTTGAGGAATTAGCCAAAGCCAATTTAAGTTTTGATGCCTGGGTTTATTCTACTCAAATTTCTGATGTGGCCCATCTGGCCAAAACATTTCCTGAAACGCCAATTGTACTGGATCACTTGGGCACACCTGCCGGCATCTTTGGGAAAGTCGGTAAAGTGACAGGACAAACTGCACAGCAGAGAGACTATATTTTTCAGACCTGGAAAGAAGACCTGGCTGAACTGGCAAAATGCCCGAATGTGTATAGCAAAATCTCCGGTCTGTTTATGCCTGTACTCGGCCATCGTTTTCATTTAGAGCGAAAACTGGCAAAAAAAGATGAACTGATTCAGCTCGCGGCTCCATTGATCCAGCATGCCCTACAATGCTTCGCTAAAGATCGCATCATGTTTGCTTCTAATTTCCCGATGGATCGTGTCAGCACAGATCTGGTCACCATCATTGATGCCTTTAGCGATATTGTGCAGAGCTATGACGAACATGCTGTAAAGCCGGTTTTTTATGAGAATGCCAAACGCTTTTATCGCCTATAGATACGTGGAAACGTCATCCGTAACTGGTTGAGGCAGGACTACATCATAAGAGGATTGTTTCTACAATAAATTTATTTCGTGAAGGTGGTGGACGAGTTTTGCGGATGACAAATGGTTTTGGCTACTTTTGCCGAAGCAAAAGTAGCCATATAGACATCTAAACATTTATTTAAAATGAAAAGAGACCGTCATAGACTTATAAAAAATTACAGAGTTTATTTCACTTCTTTCCCATACTGATCCGCCATGACTTCGACCAGTTGATCCGGTTTAACATATTTTTTGATAACGGCATCGACATCTGCCTTGGTCAGCTTGGCAATCGCCTGATCACGTTTCTCCCGATAGATCAGATTACGATCTTTTTCCAGTTGTGGAATCAGCATGCTGTGAATACGGCGATCATCTTCTAGTGCAGTGACGCGCTGTTTCAAAATCGTGGCTTTCGCTGCTTCAACTTCCTGCTCGGTTACCCCTTTGGCCAGAAGCTCATTCAATACCTTATGCACCGCTTGTGACACCTTTGCTGATCGGCCAGGCGTATAATTCGCCTGAATGCCTAATGCGCCTGAATCAATCCATTCATCATACTGAGCATTGGCACTAAAACCATAAACCAGCGCATTTTTCTCACGTAATTCCTGTGCTAAACGTGAAGACAACTGAGAATCACCCAGAATATGCCGGAAGACCAGCATGGCTGGCAAATCTACATGTTCTGCACCGACCGGGAATGTCATGACAGCCTGATAATGACCGAACTCGCGCTGTTCAGACAACGCATGGATTTTCTGTGCCGGATAAACTGTATATTGACCACTTAAGCGCTCATAAGGCTGCTTCGCTTTCCAGCTCGCAAAGTTATTTTTGAGGACTTTGCTCACGGACTTCGGATTAAATTCCCCTGTCACTGCGATCTGGGCATGATGCGTATTAAAGAACTGCTGATATAACGCTACGACATGTTCACGAGTAGCAGCCTGAATCTGTTTTTTTGCCAGTTCAGGTTCAAAATGATAGCGAAGGTCACCCGGCTGATAAATCTCGGTCGCGCGAGACATGGTCAGGCCGGCCACCATATTGGGCTCAGTATAAGGACGGTCTAACGCAGACAGGCTTTGTCCTTTAATCAGGTCAAACTGGCTCTTCTCAAAGGCCGGTTTATTGAGCACATCCAGCACATACTGGAAAAATTCCTCAAACTTCTCTTTTTTGGCACTGATCTGAATGCTCATGCCATTTTCAGAGGAACTGGCCGTGGCTGAACCACCGGACTCAATAATTTTATCGGCAATCTGTTGCAAGCTTTGGTTTTCAGAAGAACGCAGCAGTAAGTAAGCTGTCAGATCCAGAATCTCGCCTTTATTGAACAAACTTTGTGCCGTGCCAAAATTAAGTGCAATAGTGGCATAAACTTTGTCATCCTGAGTCTGGGTCGGGAATAAAGCGTATTTAATACCATTCTTCAGTTTGCCCCGTTGAATCTGCTTGTCCTTAGCCTGTAAATATTGCTTGGACTGCGCCACATACTGCTTTACTTCTGCCTGATAGACACTGACATCTTTCAGCGGTTCTGCTGCTTCAGCCTGCTGGTCCAGAGTTTGAGACGGCACTTCAGTCTGGGGCAACTCCTGTGCTTTTTTCTGATCTTCTGGTGTCGGCAAGATATTGCCAGAAATACGATATTCTGGCTTAAAGAATGCCTTATACACCTGATTGATCTGATTGACATCCAGCTTTTCTATGGCTTGCAGATCTTTGAAATACTGGCTCCAGTCACCTGAATAAGCCACTACATATTCACTTAAACGCGAACCTAAAGCGGTTGCGCTATTTTTAACATTGTCCGCCTGGTTTCGGGTTAGACTTTTAGCCCGGTTTAATTCGGTTTCGTTAAATGGCTGGCTCTGCTCTACACCCTGAATCAAGCCCTGCTCAACCTGCTTGACTTGATGATTTGGCGCATAGATGGCACCCATAAACACCAGATTAAAATCTTTATCCAGCCAGGTCATAGACTGCACCGTAGTAGTTTTACCCGTCTCGACCAGACTCTGATACAGGTGTCCGCTAGGTTGCAATGTATATAAGATTGGAGACATGGCCAGCGTGGTTTTAATACTTTCTTCTGACTGGTTCAGATAAATATTAAATTTGGCCAGATCACTACCCTTTTGCACGGTAAATTCACGCTGTTTGATCTGTTCAGGTTTTAGCGCAGGCACTTTTACCGCTTCAGGCACTTTGCGGGACTGAATTGGACTGAAATGGGTATCAATCTGCTTCAGCACTTCTGCCTTATTAAATTTGCCTGAAATAATCATGAGGGCATTATTCGGTGCATACCAATGACGATAAAACTGGTTCAGCTCCTGCATCTTGATCGATTGCAGTTCGTTCAAGTCACCAATCGGTAATCGCCCCAGATACTGATTGCCATAAGCTGATTTAAATACCTGATCCATCAGTACGGAAAATGGCTGATCCAGACGGATTTCACGCTCACGTTTCACGATATCAATTTCAGTCGGTACATACTTTTCTTGCAGGACCAGCTTGTCCATGCGTTCTGCTTCAAGGAAAATCACTTCATTGACCGCAGTCTGCTCAGGACGAATCACATTGGTATATTTGGTTGAGTAATAGTCAGTACTAGCATTGGTCATTAAGGTATATTGATCCAGACGGCGCTGAAACTCATCTCCCTTCACATTTTCCGTGCCTTTAAACGCCAGATGTTCAAGCAGATGCGCCAGGCCCCCTTTGCCCTGAGGATCATTCAGTGAACCGGTCAGATAAACCGTATTCATAAACACTTTATTTTCTTTATCATTGGGCGCAAGAATAATTCTTAAGCCATTTTCCAGTCGATATTCTTCGATATTCTGTTCTGTTTTCACCAATACCGGCTGTGCAAAACTGGCCGCTGTCCAGCCAGATAATAAAATCGCCAAGCTTAAACGTTTAAAGCGTATTTGCATTGTTCATCCAAATTTTTAAGTGTGAATTTTTATTTACAGTCACTCTGATCTTAGAGAAAAGTCTTTATTATGAATAGTCTATTTTATGAGATGCCAAATAAAATACCGCGCAATTTCACGGTATTTTATTGAGTATGTTAATTAAATATAAAGTTCGGCCAGCATAAACAGTTTGGCATAACCTGAAATCTCAATGCGGCCTTGTTCTTTTAATGCGCAATACAATACACCGCCACGTTGAGAGGCCTGATAAGCTACCAGTTCAGTTTTATTTAATTTCTCCGCCCAGATCGGTGCAATTCCGGTATGAATTGAACCGGTGACCGGATCTTCATTAATCCCATTACTCGGTGCAAAATAACGTGATATGCAATCATATTGCGTATCGCCAGCAGTAATCGCGACATCCAGTAATGGACCCGCTGCTGTAATTGCGGTTCTTTTTCCATTCAGCTGCTTCAGCAATTCAATATTGGGGTGCTCATCCAGCACATCTTGCACTGATTCATATTCAATAATATAACCTTGCGTATTCAGATAAACATTTTTAAAAGGCTTCGTCAGCGCCTGTCTTAAGGCTTCCGGATATTCTGTAATGAGTTCAGGCTGACGGATCGGGAAATTCATCCGGATTTTGCCATCCTCATCCTGGCATACTGTAAAAATGCCCAGATCTTTGACATGAAAATAAATGGTTTTTGCAGAGCTAAAATCCTTGAATAATACAAAGCTGCTGGCCAATGTGGCATGTCCACAGAAATCAACTTCCTTGGTCGGCGTAAACCAGCGAATTTCATAATTTTCTGCATCCAGCACTTTGACAAAAGCGGTCTCAGACAGATTATTTTCCAGGGCAATATTCTGCATCAGGTGATCATCCAGCCAAGCATCCTGCACGATGACTGCAGCAGGATTTCCCTTAAATAGAGACGTCGTAAAAGCATCCACCTGGTACATTTTCATTTTCTTTACTCCTGTATGTAGGTGTTTAGTTTAAAAGCTTTTTTCCAGAAGGGGAATTTTATATGCTGTGAATCAAATGATTTATTTTTCTCCCTTTTCACTTATTAAGGTTCTTTATGAACAATTCACATATTCAAACTGTACCTTTAGAAAAAGCCTATCGCCTGATCACACATGGTCCCACTGTGTTAGTGTCTGCCAATGATGGACAAGACACTGATGTCATGGCCGCTGCCTGGGCATGTGCACTCGAATTTAGTCCAGCAAAAGTCACTGTAGTACTGGATAAAAGCACCAAGACCCGAAAAATAATTGAAAATTCAGGCTATTTTGCCCTGCAGATTCCAACTCTCAAACAGCTGGAAATGGTCTATAGCCTGGGAACATTGAGTCTGTACAATGACCCAGACAAACTGGAGCAGTCCGGTGTGCAGTTATTCAAATTCGCAGATCAAGAGATTCCAGTAGTAGAGGGTTGTGCTGCCTGGATTTTATGTGAGCTGATTTCCGAGCCACATAACCAGCAGACCCATGACCTGTTTATTGGTAAGGTCATTGCCGCTTATGCTGATGACCGGGTGTTCCGTGATGGGCACTGGTACTATCATGAAGTCAGCGAAGAATGGAAAAGTATTCATCATGTCGCCGGTGGCCACTTCTATACCATTGGCGAAGCTGTCACAGTCAAAGATGCAGAATAAATGACTGATCTTTTTAAACAAATCATATAAAAAATTCTTGTAAACAGGCAGCTTTGACCGCAGTCAGACTGCCTGAATTTATGCTACTTTATCCATAATATCTGTTTGGTCTGATGTCTTATGATGCCGTTTAAAATCCACTGTATTGATGTCAAAAACTCATTACAAAATTATATCTGGTTACTTGAACATACACCGACGCATCAGCTCGTGGTCATTGATCCCACTGAAGCTGCGTTAGTTCAGAATTACTGCGCCGAACATGGGCTTGAGCTGAGTCAGATCTGGCTCACCCACTGGCATAAAGACCATATCGCTGGTGTTCCAGATTTAATTCAAAAACAATCATTACCGGTATATGGCCCAAAAGCTGAGCTGGAAAAAATTCCGTTTATTAACCATCCACTTGAACATAACGACCAGTTCAGTTTTCATGGTGTTGAGGTACAGATTATCGCCGTACCGGGGCATACCCTAGGCCATATCGTGTATTTCCTGGATGCTATTGATGTGCTGTTTTGTGGCGACACTCTGTTTGCTATGGGCTGTGGACGGGTATTTGAGGGCACTTATCAGCAGATGTACCACTCTCTGGCTCGTCTGGCTGCCTTACCGCCACGTACCCAGGTTTATTGCACGCATGAATACACGCTGTCGAATGCACAGTTTGCCAAACATGTAGAACCGGATAATCCAGCAATTCTGGAGCGTTTCGAACAGGTTGAGCGTATGCGCATGCTTGGACAATGCACCTTACCCAGTACTATTGCAGCCGAACTGGAAACCAATCCTTTTTTACGCGCAGACAGTGTCGAAGAGTTTCAACATTTACGCGTGATGAAAGACTCGTTTTAAACTATAGCTGCTTAGAGCAGCTGATGCTTCTGAGCATAGTCATCCAGTTCCTGCTGGGTGACCACACTCGTACCGCATTCATTTCATCAATTCTGACCAGCAATAATCCACCCAAAGCAGGTTGATAACGGCGCGCACTGCCAAATGGCGTATACGCCACCTTGGACTGCACTGAAAAATCCAGCCAGTCTTCATGGCCCAGCATCACAGCCACAGGCTCCTGCCCTTGTTGCTGCATAAGTTCAATTTGCTGTTTGACGTACTGCTCAATATTTAATTCAGTCATCATCAATCTTATTTAAATTACATCAATGCCAGTATAAAGGGTTGAGCCTAAAACCATGACCTGAATACTCGGAAACTTTGCTGGATTGTATATTTTTAAGTCTTACTCAAACTCTAAAACCTTAAACCACGCTAATTCCTAATTTAAAATGAATAACAAATAAACAATTATTGATTTAAATATTTGAATATTAATAACTATTCGAAAAATTATTTAGGCTTAAAATTAAAATATTTAGTTACAACATCTTGAAAATAATAAAAAACATAGACTTAGATTAAAAACCTTATGTTTGGTCTATATTATCTTGTTCATTAAATCTGCAAATTCAATTAAATTAATTTAGATAAGGGTATTTGCCCTTTAAAACGAAAATTCTCACCCTTATCTATGATTTAACTGATGAAGGAGTTATCTCGTGAAAAAAGTGGTCAAAGCAAAAAACGTTCTCGCATTTAGACTTTGGTTAGAAAAATTGGGGTATTCGGTTCGCACCCTGGCAGACAATCGTGGTTTTAGTTTCAGTTTTAAAAAAGAATATGGTCTGGTGACCTGCGATCTTTCAGGTAATGCATTGGCCATGCAACTGGGTGAGGAGTTTGAAGATCATCTGAAAGCTTAAATTAGATTAATCAGTACACTCATGATTTACCTTTTTATTGAGTAAAATTCTATTATTCCTATAATCAGCCCATTTCGATGGGCTTTTTTTCGTTTAAAAAATTTCAGGCAAAAAAAAACAAGGCATCAACCTTGTCTCTTTTGATGGTGGGGACGGAGAGACTCGAACTCTCACACCTCGCGGCGCTGGAACCTAAATCCAGTGCGTCTACCAATTTCGCCACGTCCCCATCAGGGTACCAACTTAGTGTTGGACTTTTTTTCAAACTTTGGCAGAGGATCAAGGATTCGAACCTTGACGAACGGTTTTGGAGACCGTCATGCTACCATTACACCAATCCTCTACTCGGCCATTTTACTCAATCTCTTGAGTAAATTGGTGGGGACGGAGAGACTCGAACTCTCACACCTCGCGGCGCTGGAACCTAAATCCAGTGCGTCTACCAATTTCGCCACGTCCCCGATGGCTGTGTATATTATAGAGATAGCAGGTCATTGACAAGTGATTTTACAAGCAATCACTGCCTATTCCGCTATAAATTAAACAGTTAATGCAATTTTTTTATTTTTTATAAGATTTAACAAGAAAACTCGGCCTTATGAGGTTTCTTTGCTACTGCTTTGAACTTAATCTCTAAGCTTGTCTAGCTCAGTCTCAGCAGATCAGACCTCTAGAACCTCACTTATCTTGATCAAGCATGTTGTTTAAACAATAAATTAATCCAATACAAAGAATAAAAAGCCGAGCCAATAAAAATGTCGCACTAAATTTCAGGCAAAAAAAAACAAGGCATTAACCTTGTTTCTTCATATATGGTGGGGATAGAGAGACTCGAACTCTCACGCCCAGAAGGCGCTGCGACCTGAACACAGTGCGTCTACCAATTCCGCCATATCCCCGTGGCTGTGTATATTATAGCGATCGCATCTGCTTGACAAGCGATTCTATGATCAACTCGGTGTTTTTATATCAAAAATTAATCAGTTAATTCTTTGATGATTAAATACTGGCTTATTTTTAATAAAACCGCTTAATTTCATTTCTCCAATTTAAAAAATCAAGTTATTTGAAAGAGTGCTGAATATTAATTTTAGCAGTGCTTGAATCAGCCTAAATATCACATCCAGCCAATCGATTGGGTATTTTAAAAGGCTTCCCTCTTCTCATCTTCACTGATACTTAGTTTGAGTATTTAAAATCTACTCATCGAAAGTAAGCGAATAATGAAAATGAGATTAAAAGATGGCTCAGCCTTAAATTTCAGGCAAAAAAAAACAAGGCATCAACCTTGTCTCTTTTGATGGTGGGGACGGAGAGACTCGAACTCTCACACCTCGCGGCGCTGGAACCTAAATCCAGTGCGTCTACCAATTTCGCCACGTCCCCATCAGGGTACCAACTTAGTGTTGGACTTTTTTTCAAACTTTGGCAGAGGATCAAGGATTCGAACCTTGACGAACGGTTTTGGAGACCGTCATGCTACCATTACACCAATCCTCTACTCGGCCATTTTACTCAATCTCTTGAGTAAATTGGTGGGGACGGAGAGACTCGAACTCTCACACCTCGCGGCGCTGGAACCTAAATCCAGTGCGTCTACCAATTTCGCCACGTCCCCGATGGCTGTGTATACTATAGGGATCAATTTCACCTGACAAGCTCTTTTTAAGAAAAAACCACTCGTTTGATTAAATAAAAAACAATATACAATTTATTGTATTTTTCTCATGCAATTTCAGTAAGTAAGGCCTGTTTTACGGCTTTGAAATCAGACAATCTATCCTGTGAGTGCTTTCGAAGCATATTTTGTAACAGGCTTTGCAAAGCTTGATATTGTGCAGGAAGCTCAGGTTTAAAATGCTGACAATGCAATAATGCCCAATCTTGATAATCTGTCGCTTCTAAACGTTGCCCTGTAAGCCACTCATAAAAAATGATACCCAGCGCATAAACTTCGCTCTGTAGCGACTTGGCTTGCCCTTGGAACAATTCGGGCGCCATATAACGAGGCGTTGCGTTCATTGCTTGGCTGGTAGTGTTGAGGGGCTGCACCTGCTCAAAATCAATCAAACAAACCCGATTCTGATAAATGACAAAATGCTCTCGTTTGAGATCAGCATGCAGATACCCGAGTTCTTGTAAGCTTATCAACGTTTCTAATGCCCGTAGTATATGCTGATGGACTTCTTGAATTGAAAACAGCTTAGGGCATACCTCAAAATGTGCTGGCGCATCAGGCAGGATCAAAGCCAGATTGAAAGATTCATCTCCAATCTGAAACGGCTTTCGAATAATTTGATGCGGAAGCATGAAAGCCTTACCTTCTTTCCTACCATAAGCTTCATAAAAATCCAGCTCATGACTTAAGCCAGCCTGGGCATGCTGAGAAATAGCCGTTGAATCAAGATTCTGGGTTTTTAACCAAAGTGCTGACGCGGTCTCCGGATTAACTTCTAGATAATAAAGACGGCTACCAAAACCCAGACTTCGGGCTTTGGTCTTAAGCTGGAAATCAAGCTGATGCAGTTTGGCGGGGTTAAGTAACAATATATTCTTGCTTGGTATCTGGTGCATGCTGGTAATTTAGCAGTTCCAGACAATGCTGAATAGTTTTACCTACCCGCTCCTGAGTTTCGATCAGGGAGATTTTTGGCCAGGTCGCCCGCTCACCTTCACGTTGCAGCACCTTGAACAAATGCGGACGAGGATTTTGCAGCATATAGCTGTAATGACGCAGGCTATATTTACCGACGATATTCACATCACCATAATAACGTTGATCCACCACGCCATAACCATGATCCAGCAAACGGCGGACTGGCGGCAAACTGCCCGCATGCTCACGGGCAAAATCCATAATCCCTTTGGTAAATACCACACTCTGACGGCGTACAATGCGTTTCGGCCAGCTTAAAGTCCCTTTACGGAAGCGTGAAATATCATCCTGCATAAAAGGCACAATGTGCGGATTGGCCTGACTGGCGATGGTGTAATTAATATTGTACAGCCGCGCCATTTTCTCCTGCGGAAAATCACTACGGACACTACCATCTACCCAGCGTGTTGCGCCCATATAAGGCGTATATTGACCATCATGGCGTTTACTGATGAGACGTACCGGTGGGAACAGAATCGGCACGGCACAAGATGCCAGTACCGCACTCCAGACCAGTACATCTGGAGAGGTATAAGCATTCATGATCCGGGCATCCTGCGCAGCATCATAAGGTGCGACTGCAATATTGATATGTAGACCGGAAGTTTTTAATGCTTCTTCAAAAGTCATATCGCCCAAGTTTTCAATCAGGAATTTTTTCAGGTATTTAACATCCGCTAAACCGCCATTGCCTTTCAGTAATTCACTCATGGTACGGAAATGAAAAGCTTCATGGAAAAAGTTATGGCCTTTTAAAATATCTACATACTGCGCAGGTTTGGAAACGCCCAACATTGCGGTCATAATTGCACCAGCACTGGAACCCGACATCACTCGAGGTAACAGATCCTGTTCCATTAGCGCCTTACATACACCGGTATGAAATAAACCGAGTGTGGCACCGCCCGAGAACATTAAGGCTGGCTGACCATAAGCACGTTGGCAGTGCTCAAAATATTCAATTTTCTCTTCAAGAGTCAGACAGGTACATTGTGCAGAAGCAATATAAGCCAGGCCCAGACTGACTTCTTCTACATAATCCTCAATAATTTTTTTAGTGCCGACATAAGTGACGGTAAACAATAAAGGATGGGCGATATTGGCAATATCATAACTCAGCCCTTCACGCAGGATATACATCAGATCACGAGTACGTTTCTGCTGACGGTAACGTCTTAATTTCCCCAGTCGATGCGCAATCACCTCGGCATCAAAATACGGTGAACTATTATCCAGTTTCCATTCTTGTGCCCCAGATTCTTCATCGATCTTTAAGGCAATATATTTCCATTCTTCGTAAGTTTCAGCCTGTTGCAATTGCTGCTTCAGCTTTTTAATACGATAGGCCTGATGTGGATTGATATCCTGAGTAAAATCTTTAAACAGCATCTGCCCTCTTCCCTATATTGTAATTTTCAGACATCCTGCAGCTATGAACAAAAAACAGGCATCTATTTTCTTTGTACTACAATAACGAAAATTCATCACTTTAAGCAAATTATCACACTTTCCAGACTTTGACTGTGAATTTTACAGTGATAGTATTCTAGCCATAATTGTAAATGTACTGCTCAAATCATGGCGAAAATTGATTTACCTGACAATATCTTAAATGCTCTTTCTACTGTTCTTCTCCAGCTCCAGCAAAGCCTGCCTGAATTAAAACAAAGTCCTGATTTTTCTGCTTATGCCTATAAATGGCAGGCTGGGGAACTCAAACCCATTCACCAGCTTAAACAGATTGAACTGGCAGATTTAAAAGGCATTGAGCGACAAAAAGAAAAAGTCATTCAGAATACTTTGCAGTTTCTAAAAGGATTACCTGCCAATGATGTCTTACTGACTGGCTCTCGTGGTACAGGCAAATCTTCGATCGTGCGTGCCTTATTGACTGAATATGCAGATCAGGGTCTACGCCTGATTGAAATTGAACGCGATGATTTGTCAGATCTTCCACAAATTCAGCAACTGATCGCCGGTCGTCCGGAAAAGTTTATCGTCTATTGTGATGACCTGGCCTTCAATGCGGAAGATGAAAACTATCGCAGTCTGAAAAGTGTGCTAGATGGTTCATTACAGTCCGGTTCCAGTAATTTTGTGATCTATGCGACCAGTAACCGTCGTCATTTATTACCGGAATTCATGCATGAAAATACCCCGGTAACCAAAGTGGATGTACCCCAATATACCGAGTTGCATCCACAGGAAGCGATTGAAGAGAAAATTTCACTGTCGGATCGTTTTGGTTTATGGCTGTCGTTCTACCCGATGGATCAAAACCTGTATCTGGAAATTGTCGAGCATTATCTGAAAAAGGCAGATATGCAACTGACAGCTGAAGCCCGTGCTGAAGCATTACGCTGGTGTCAGGCACGTGGCCAACGTTCAGGTCGTGCAGCCTATCAGTTCTCTAAACATTGGATTGGTTCGCAGCAGTTAAATTCCCTGTAAATTCTTTCCCAAAATAAAAAAGCTCCTTGATGGAGCTTTTTTATAAGGTTAGTTCTTATTTTTTATTGCCAATAATCGTTGACCACAACAGATCATCCAGCTCACTGCCATTAAAATAGACAGTCGCTTTTAAGGATTCAGGCTGATTCTGTTTGACCTCAATTACCTGATCATAACTGTCAGTAATTTTAAGCACACCCTCTTTTGGCAGATGCTTATAATTATTCAACACCGTTTCGTCCATCTTGAATGGTGTAGTCGTATTAAAATCAAAACTGTAACGGTAATCCGCCAGATTTGGCTGACCGATAATACTACCGCTGCTGGTTAAGGTACGGATACCATTACTGCCACTGCCATAGTCATCTACAAGGCTATAGTTATAATTACGCACTAACAGATATTCCTTGCTCAGCTCATCATACTCAGCGCCAGATTTGCCTGCATTCTTGTCTTCCGCTACACGCTGAAATTCCAGACGGTCAATTTTATAGCTTTCCAATGCACCTAGATTGTTTTTGCTTTTTGTATGAACAATCGTACCTGAAATCAGATAGTCATCTTTTAGATTAAAATCAACATTGGAACCATAACGTACATTGCTAAAGGTCAAGGTCGTAGTATCACCATTAACTGTCTGGGTAATGGTTGAATCTTTGCGATAGGTTTTATCCAGAACAATACAGTTATTTTTATCTGTTTTTAATTTAAAGGTTTTCACCGCACCATTGGTATTCACTTCAGAACAGATCAGATTTGGATATTTGATGCTGTTCACACCCAGGTTATAAATCTTGATAATACGGCCCGTGCGTCCATAAGGATAATCCGCAAAAACTTCACCAATCATATGACCTAACGCAACGTTATAGTCCGTATCATTGCTGGTGCTATTGTTAATTTTGTCGCGGATTTTCTCGATGATATCGCGATCCTCAAAAGGAATAAATTCTTCTGAAAGTTCAGGAGAAATACTCTCCTCTGGAACATTTGGTGGTGTAGTCACTGTAGGATTGTCTGAACTACCTCCACTGCCACCACATGCTGTAAGTAAGCCTGAAACCAAAACCAGCCCAAAGAATGATATCTGCTTTTTCATAAAATTTTATTCCCTAGAATTTCTTTGCATTTTTATTCAATGAGAATGAAAGATGGGCGTATTAAAATCACACAATACAAACCCAATAACTGTCGATGATATTTTTTCTGGACAGTATTTCTTACACTCTAATCGTGCTTTATCTTTTAATAAACTAGGGATTAACTCTGTAATTTTAATGTATATTTCATACAACAATGATCATTAAAAAATAAGATGTTACTTCTAGAGCAAGGTCTTATTAGTTCTCATAACTAACTCTTAGAAACCAATCCAAATAACACATATTCTCTTTGCAACAATACTTACAAAATTTGTAACCATCAGGTTAAAAAGTCGAAAAGTTATCTTTAGATCTCTTGCGAAAGTCATTATTGCAAGTTCATCCGGTTTACCAGTGCAGCGA
>ERZ1023241.165-NODE-165-length-19368-cov-23.489308_pt1 | contig 19368 bp, 17 predicted proteins | sample MGYA00380455_ERZ1023241 | MGnify/ENA primary metagenome ERZ1023241 (study PRJEB33173, sample SAMEA4830304) | metagenome | study: EMG produced TPA metagenomics assembly of the PRJEB25223 data set...
AGTGGTAGCTAATCACTATATCAATCAAGATACAAGCAGCACTGCTGCGCAAGGGAGGGGTCTCATTTGAACCTTTCCAAAAACTTCTCCAACTCCTCCGTCACCACCACCCTTTTTCTACCCTTTAACTGATCTTTATCCAGCAAACCTTCTGAATCTACAACCAGCACTTTATGTCCATCCTGTTTTAAGCGATCTACACCCTCAAATAGCATTCGTGCACCGACATCATGCATCAGAGTGAGATTGGTTAAATCAAGGATAATGGTGCTTTTACCTTCCGGTTCATCCTGCAAGATTCGTAGCAGCATTTCAGATTCGGTAAATTGCAACACGCCACGCAGTTCATACACCACGACGTTATTCTTTTTCCCCACTGTGTAACGACTTTGCAGAATGGTCTGTGCTGACGGCGTACCTTCCATGAGATGCAATCCCATATCGTGTGACAGATTTTCAAAGATTCTGACACCACGCACACTGTTACCATGCTCATCAATTTTTGGGGAAAATACCGCAATTCCAACTTGCCCTGGCAGCACTCCAATAATGCCACCTGCCACGCCACTTTTGGCTGGAATACCGACTGTGGTCAGCCAGTCTCCAGCAGCATCGTACATACCGCAGGTCAGCATGACACTGAGCAATTGCCGGACTAAAGCCCGATCCAGCATACGTTTCCCTGTCTTGGGATGCACACCACCATTGGCCAATATACTGGTGATCACGGCTAGATCTTTGACGGTGACCTTAATCGCACACTGCTTGATATAGCCATGCACGATTTCTTTAGGATCTTCGTCCAGCACCCCAACAGTACGTAACATGTAGCCAATCGACATATTCCGAAAAGCCGTTTTAATCTCAGAGTTATACACCTGCTCATCAAAAGACAATTCCCGTCCTGCCAGTCCACTAAGAAAACGGCGTAACTGTTCAGCACGTGATACCGTTTTCTTGGCAGGAATCAGGGAATGTGTAGTAATCGCGCCAGAATTAATCATCGGGTTTTTGGGAATATTGCGTTCTTTTTCCAACGAAATCTGGTTAAAGGCCTCTCCCGAAGGTTCCACACCTACTTTTTCCAGTACCTGTTTTAGCCCTAGCTCCTTGATTGCCAGCGCATAGGCAAAAGGCTTGGAAAGAGACTGCATGGTAAATTCAACGTCATCATCCCCGGCAGAATAGATGGTTCCATCTACGGTCGATAGCGCAAGTCCGAGCTTGTCAGGATTAACCGACGCGAGTTCAGGAATGTAATCTGCCAGCGCGCCTTTTTTATTATTATGGCAAGCAGAAAGCACATGATTCAAATAATCCGGTACTGGCGTTTTCATGGCAAATGCTCCCATCTCAATCTTTTATATCATTTTTATTAAAACTGACTACTGAAGGCGGTTTTGCTACTTTTATGCAGTTTTATGTTGTGAAAATGGGATATGGGCAAAAGGGATAGTAAAAATAGATGACTTAATTGGACAAGATAAGAAATCTTAAAAAAGAGAAATAATAAAGATGAGCACATTATTTTCAGATTACAGGTCTATTTCTATGGAGCAATAAACCTGTAACCGATAACAACCAGCTTGATGTTCTAGGTAGATTATTTCACTTTCGTTTTGCGAATCATCTTATACAACACTTTTGGCGATAGACGTGAAACTAAAACACCCAGTTTTTCTTTAGAGCCACCCACCACAATATATTCTTCACCACGTTTCAATGCTTCTACAGCCTGACGGGCAAAATCAGCCGGCTCCAGACCATTTTCAATCGCTTCATCCTGCTTGGCCTGAGGTTTGCCTTCCCCATTTAAGGCATTAAAAGACACATTAGTTTTAATAAAGCCCGGAAAAATCACGGATACCTGAATACCCTGATCTGCCATTTCAGCGCGCAGGCTGTTGGCCCACATATGAATCGCACCTTTGGCTGCTGAATAAGACGCCCGATATTGAGTTCCAAGCAGACCGGCCACACTGGAAATAAAGGCAATCCGGCCAGATTTCTGTTTTAAAAACGTTGGTAAAACCGTTTTGGTCAAAAACACCTGAGAGAAATAATCGACTTCCATAATGGCGCGTTCAGTCTGCATAGTGGTTTCCTGAATCAGGGCACGCTGACTGAGTCCTGCATTATTGATCAGCCAGTCAATTCGGCCTTTCTCACTCAGCACCTGTTCATAAGCCGTGCGTACCTGACTTTCATCAGTAATATCAGCTACGACTGAGATGTGCTGATCAGGATTCACCAGTCCTGCACGGACTTTTTCCAGTTCTTCCAAACGTCGCGCGGTCAGAACGATCTGTGCACCTTGGGCAGCACATTCTTCAGCCAGTGCCTTACCAATTCCTGAAGATGCTCCGGTAATCCAGACTACTTTTCCCTGTAAATTTTCTAGTTTTGCCATTAAATCCTGTCACCCTCTTTATATGAATGTGTTCCTGGCGGCATTTCATCTTCCAGAAATGCCAGCAACTGCTCAAAATAATAACTCATGGTATCCGCATCATAGAGGCTACCAAGTTTATCAAAACGTTTATAACCCAGTTGTGTAGTCAGGTGAATCACACCATTCAATGTTTTATCGACTACCACATTAAATTTCAGCATCTTTTTCGGTTCACGCACCAGATGCGTCACACCCTGATCCACTACCTGAATAAAAGCTTTCAATGCTGGTGATACATACTGATTATTGCCACCTTTCATTTGCTCCACACAGCCCAGCAGTTCCGTGATCAGCATGCGTTCTACCGGATAGCGAACAAAATATCCATCCTCATTTTCATGGGTCATCTTATACAGATAGTTCACCATGGGAATCAGTCGGTCATTACCAAAAAACGAAACCGACCACGGCATATATTTGCGAGTCGTTTCTAAAATCTGTTGAATGACTTTTTCGGATTCCTGATCTGGAGAACTGGACAACTGCACCACACGACCAAAAATCTGGTCAATAATCTCACAGGCAATATCGGCCAGATTTTCACCGAGCAGTTTGGCCAGGCTTTCCTGCTCACCGGCATTAAATCGGGAATGCAGGTCTTTAAAGCGTTGATGGGTATCGGGGTGAATCTTGAGAGAAATGCTATAGCTCATCTTGTTATCCTTTTTTTAATCGTCTGCGATGAGTCGCGTTTTATCAATCTATCATACGTTGAGTTCAGGCAACTGCCAATTGGCGAAAGTTTGCTTTTGGTTAAGCTGCCGCATGCCTTGATTTTTTTGCTACAATAGATGCAATTTTTTATCCACTTTTGATCTGTTTAGACTATGACTGATTCAGCGCAAAATATTGCTACGACCTACGATCCGACCGAGATCGAGAAAAAATGGTACCAAACCTGGGAAGAGCGCGGTTACTTCAAGCCGTCTCAAAAAGGTGAATCATTCTGTATCATGATTCCGCCGCCAAACGTCACTGGTAGCTTGCACATGGGTCATGGTTTTAACAATGCCATCATGGATGCCTTGACTCGTTATAACCGTATGTCAGGCAAAAATACCTTATGGCAGCCAGGTACTGACCATGCAGGGATCGCAACCCAGATGGTTGTTGAGCGTCAGTTAAGTGCTCAAGGCGTAAGCCGTCATGACCTGGGCCGTGAAAAGTTCATCGAAAAAGTTTGGGAATGGAAAGAACAGTCTGGCGGTAACATTACCCGTCAAATCCGTCGTTTGGGTTCTTCAGTAGACTGGTCACGTGAACGCTTCACCATGGATGAAGGTTTATCCAATGCCGTTAAAGAAGTGTTCGTGAAACTGCATGAAGAAGGCCTGATTTACCGCGGCAAACGTCTGGTGAACTGGGATCCTAAACTGCAAACTGCCCTGTCTGACCTTGAAGTTGAATCTGATAAAGAAGAACAAAGCTCATTGTGGCACTTCAAATATTTCTTTGAAGATAAATCGCTTCGCACTCAAGATGGCAAAGACCATATTGTCGTTGCAACTACTCGTCCAGAAACATTACTCGGTGATACTGCGGTTGCGGTGAACCCTGAAGATGAGCGTTATGCACATCTTGTTGGTAAAAATATCGTATTGCCAATCACTGGTCGTACTGTTGCCATTGTTGCTGACGAATATGTAGAAAAAGAATTCGGTACAGGCTGTGTGAAAATTACGCCTGCACACGACTTTAATGACTATGAAGTGGGTAAACGCTGCGGTCTGGCACTGATCAACATCTTCAACAAAAATGCTGAAGTTCTGGCTGAGTTTGAATACATCGCGAAAGCGGGCGAACAGATTTCTAAAACCATCCCTGCGCCTGCAGACTACATCGGTTTAGAACGTTTTGAAGCGCGTAAAAAACTGGTTGAGCAAGCAGAAGCTGAAGGCTGGTTAGATCAGATCCAACCTTACACACTGAAACCACCTCGCGGTGACCGTTCAGGCGTAATCGTTGAGCCACTTCTAACAGACCAATGGTATGTAAAAATTGCGCCACTGGCTGAACCTGCCATTGAAGCGGTAAAAGATGGCCGTATCAAGTTCGTTCCTGAGCAGTACAGCAATATGTACATGTCATGGATGAACAACATTCAGGACTGGTGTATCTCGCGTCAATTGTGGTGGGGTCACCGTATTCCGGCTTGGTACGATGCTGAAGGCAATGTATTTGTAGGTCGCAATGAAGAAGAAGTTCGTGCGAAACACGGTATTGCACCTGAAGTTGAATTGAAACAGGACGAAGATGTACTGGATACCTGGTTCTCTTCTGGTTTGTGGACATTCTCAACATTAGGCTGGACTGGCGACGAAGCGAAAGATAAAGAAAACTATTTCTTGAATACTTTCCACCCGACTGATGTTCTTGTCACTGGTTTCGACATCATTTTCTTCTGGGTTGCCCGTATGATCATGATGACCATGCACTTCATGAAAAATGAAGATGGCACACCACAAGTACCATTCAAAACTGTGTATGTACATGGTCTGGTACGTGATGGTGAAGGTCAGAAAATGTCTAAATCTAAGGGTAACGTACTTGATCCATTAGACCTGATTGATGGTGTTGATCTGGAAACCTTGGTACAAAAACGTACTTTCGGTCTGATGAACCCTAAACAGGCCGCGAAGATTGAAAAATCAACCCGTAAAGAATTCCCTGAAGGTATTCAGGCTTACGGTACTGACGCAGTTCGTTTCACATTCTGTGCATTGGCAAACACTGGCCGTGACATTAAGTTCGACATGAAACGTGTTGAAGGTTACCGTAACTTCGCCAACAAAATCTGGAACGGTACCCGTTTCGTGATGATGAATGTTGAAGGTCAAACGGTTGGTCAAACTGCTCGTCCTGATCTTTGGGAATTGCCAGAACAATGGATCGTGAGCCGTCTGCAAAAAGCGGAACAAGCAGTTCAGCAAGCCTTCGCGACTTACCGTTTAGACTTGGCTGCACAAGCGATCTACGAGTTCATCTGGAATGAATACTGTGACTGGTATGTCGAGTTGACTAAACCAGTTCTGAATGATGAAAACGTGTCTGAAGAGCGTAAAGCCGAAGTGCGTCGTGTGTTACTGGCTGTGATGGAAGCGTCTTTACGTCTTGCTCACCCGATCATGCCGTACCTGACTGAAGAAATCTGGCAAACACTTGCACCTAAACTGGGAATCTCTGGCGAAACCATCATGCTGGCTCAGTACCCTGTTGCTGACGAAGCGAAGATCAACGAACAAGCTGAAGCAGATATGCAATGGCTGCAAGGTCTGATCGGTGCGGTACGTAACATCCGTGGTGAAATGGGCTTAGGTAATGCACGCCTATTACCTGTTCTTCTTCAGAACACCACTGAAGCTGAAAAAGCACAGATCACGCGTATTGAAGCATTATTCAAAGCATTGGCTAAAGTTGAAAGCATTACCTTTTTAGGCGACAGCGAACAACCACCATTGTCTTCATCTTCAGTTGTTGGTCACGTGTCTGTATTCGTTCCAATGAAAGGTTTGATTGATCCTAAAGCTGAATTGGGTCGTCTGCAAAAAGACTTGGACAAAGTTCAGAAACAGCATGACCAGATTGCTAACAAACTTTCGAATGAAGGTTTCGTGGCAAAAGCACCTGCTGCTGTGGTTGAAGGTGAACGTGCGAAACTGGCTGAATTTGCTGACCAGTTAGCGAAAATTAAAGCGAATATGGAGCAGATTGCGGCGCTATAATTGTTGGCAATTTGATCTAATTCAATGTATAAAGGGCTGATTATTCAGCCCTTTATTTTTATAAAAAAGGAATTCATTTTGACTGATCTACCAGCTTGGATACAAGCGATTGGAAGCATTATCGCTATACTAATAGCAGCATGGGTTCCTTATCAATCCAATAAAAATCAATTAACTATACAGAATACAAGTGCTGAATTACGAAGAAAAAATACATTACTACTGCTTCTACCAACTCTATATTTGATTAAGAGAACTATATTTGAATTTTTAGAGGAAAATAATCCTAATACAAAAGACCTCTTTGGAGATGACATAGAAGAGTTTAATAGTAATTATTTTGAATTAATTCCTCATTTTTCCCAAAAAATCCAATCTTTAATGGATAGTGATTTTAAACATGACCTATTAACTAGATTCTGCTTTGAACTATTTAAAGCCGAAGAACATCTTAATGAAAACTCTTATCTACAACGCCGTGGATACCACGCTGCGTGGTTAAATCATCAAGACCTCTTTATTGAAGAAGCTAAAAATCTTCACATATTAGTAGAAAAGCTTATAGAAAATATTGAAGAGATGAATTCTCAAACTAAGCCAACTTAAATCATATAATTTAAGTTTTTAATTTAAATAATCCCTCACCCCAACCCTCTCCCATAGGGAGAGGGAGCGTCATTTGATTTAGTACCTGCATTAATTTCACAATGGTGTTTCCTCTCCTTTTAGGAGAGGGTTAGGGAGAGGTACTTTTGCTTTTCAATTCAAAACACACTCGCCACAAATCCTCCAACACCACAACCGTCCGCCCTAACACATCATAATTCCAATACCGCACAACGGTTAAACCCAAAGCCTCTAAAAACTTGGTGCGTTCAGCATCATATTCAATGGCATCATCCATTCCATGCTGACTACCATCTAACTCAATAACCAAACCAAGTTCATGACAGTAAAAATCCACAATGTAAGAAGCAATTACATGCTGACGGCGAAACTTGAGATTCATAAAGCGCTTGGCACGTAGTATTTGCCACATGAGGTGTTCTGCATCGGTGGCAGTGTGACGCATGGATTTGGCGAAAATGAGTAGTTGAGGATCGATCTTTTTATTCATGGGATTTGTTTTTATTATTTTATTGAAGATAACAGAAATTTTAAATGCCCTCACCCCGACCCTATCCCAAAGGGAGAGGGTGAATCCATCAGAACTCCAGATATCATTTGATATGCAATGAAGTTCCCTCTCCTGAGCAAGTTTTAAAGTACTGCTTTAAGACGAAGCGCAAGTGAGGGTTAGGAAGAGGTAATTCTAATTAGGTTAAAGCATCCCACGCCTTAAAAACATTTCTAATCCACTCACCTTTTTGATATACATTAGGCGTTCTTTTTCGACCTTAATCTGCTGTTTTATGGCTGAAGTGTCTTCATCAATCTGCTTATACAGGTCAACAATTTGAACCTTACCCTTCGCTTTTTTGACTGCAATTCTGGTTTTCGATGACCAGACCAATCGATTGATCAATGCATCAATCTGCTCTTGTAACTTCTGGCTCTGCGCCTCCAAAGCCAGTTGATATAGCTTGACTTGCTCTGCACTTAAACTTTTTTGCGAAGGATCTCTATCTTGCTCAATCTGAAGCTGCATTTTCAGTAAGGCAAACAAATCCTGTTCTGCATAGGCTTCGTTGGCACGCTGCAACAATTCAGTCTTTTTAATCTTCTTTACATCATTCGCTTCACGATCCGGATGAATCGCTGCAGCAATCTTTAAATATACAGATTTCACTGACTGCTCTGCCATTGCGGCTGCCTGTTTCTGCTTTTCCTGCTGGCGTTTTAGTTTGGCCTGCTCGCGGATTTGCTGAAAATGATCAGAAGCCCATTCTTCAAACCCCTCAGCATTTGCAGGATCTGGGGCATTTTCATTCTTAAAAAACCTTTCCAGTTCATTGGTCTTTTTTTGGCTTTTTCTGAATTGAGCATGTTCAGTGCGTTGCTGATAATAAGTGAAGATTTCATTGACCTTATTGGCTTCTTGCGCTGACATTGCCTGAGAATCTTGCAGATAATCTGCCAGGTATTGAATCTTCTCATCCAGCACTATCAACTCGGCCTTGGTAAAATCTGTTTCCTGTAAATGCGTCCAGAGCTGTTCGAGCTGCTCAAACAGCACACCATGCAATTCATGCTAGACCGGCATGAAAGTTTTATGAGTATATTGCTGTAGGTCTTCTTCAGCCTGTTGCCATTGTTTTAACTCCAACTTCTGCTGTTCGATTTTATCAATCAGACGATCCAGCTTCTTCTGCTGTGGCGAAAGTGCTGTGAATGGCTGGATCATGGTTTTTAAGTCAAAGAGCATGGCAGCAGAAAGACCCAAGGAAATCTAATCTATATTAATTCTTTCAGCATTCGCCACAAAGTTCTTTTCATCTTAGGCTATTGAAATTTGTATCAGAATTAAAAAAAGCAGAACTTAGTCTGCTTTTTCATCCAGATTTTTGTTATTCCAGCACCACACGGCCATTTAAGGACTGTACCGGACGGTTATTTGGATGTCCCATTAACTTGGAAAATTCTGAAATCTGTTTCGCAGAGGCCTGTTGGATTTCTTTCAGAATTAACCAGCGCACACCTTCGGAACATGGGGGTGTCGTCAGCGAACCGCTAAAGCGGTAATAATCCAGATTCTTAGGCAACATCTCATTTACAGGTTGCGGGTTCTTCAAGACGACTTTTTCACCTTGCTTTTTCGGCAAGCGGTTCCACATACGTTTAAGCATCGGATTTTCTGTGCCCTGTTCAAACATCATCGCCACTACAGCAAGTTCACCTTGAGTATTGGCATGGACAAAATGAATCTCTAGAGGATAGCTCTTGCCTTTAATTAGGTTCTCACTTGGGCTATGTAGATGAAACTGTTTCAGCACAAAAGTTTCACCATCCAGCTGTAATTCTCCGCCTTGAGCAAAGTCTACCTGAACGGTATGACCTTTATTTTCAATTGCGTGAATCATGGTGTTATAGCTAAACTTGAGCGGTTCCAGTTCGGCTTTGACTGTTCGCTCGATATTGATTGGTGACTGGTTCAGTCCATTACAGGCTGAATATTTCTGGTTTAGAGTCGACCATTGTTCAGGCTGATCATAGTTCCAGTCTGCATCTGCAAATACCGCTGTACTTAAGCCCATAACCGTTAAAAGCGTGAATATCTTTTTCACAATACATCCTTTCTTGGAAGTCAAAATCAATATTTTTAATTTAAAAAACAGATTTTTAGCTTGATCTAATCGCTATATTTTTCAGGGCACAACATACAGAAATTTATAATTATCAAGTTATTTGATTACAAATCATTAAATAGTTCTCATTATTCCTAGGAAATTGCTCAGATTTTATCTTGATATATTTCAGTAGGATATTATTTGTACTGATTAAAAATCACACAGAGTAAAATGTGAACTGGTTCAAATTTAATCTGTTGAATAATCAATCAATATTTACATGAAATATCTATCTTATTTTCTTAAAATCGCTATATCTTTCACTCATAGCAATCACATTCAAAAAACATAATTTATTTTTATTCAAAAACTTACACAATTACAGCAGCAAACTAACAGCCGAGATTGATAGACTCGTAACAAAGAGTGATCTGGAATAATAACAATGGACTGGGCCACCATATTTATAAATGATACGACCTGGGAATTTGCCACAGAAATTTTGCTGCGCTGTGTAGTGATGTACGCGATGATTATCCTGTTTCTGCGGCTGACAGGTAAACGTGGGGTACGACAACTTTCGATCTTTGAAGTCACCATCATTCTTGCCTTAGGTTCTATTGCCGGCGATCCGATGTTTACAGAAGATCTTCCCCTGATTCAGGCAGCACTGATCATGTCGGTGATCATTTTCCTGTATCGCCTCACCACCTGGCTCATGATGAAATTTCAATGGTTTGAAGACCTGCTCGAAGGCAAACCGATTCATATTGTGGAAGATGGTTTACTGGTCATTGATGAAATTAAAAAAGGCAAAATGTCTCATGATGAATTCTTTGCTGAAATGCGTCAGCAAGGCATTGAACATTTGGGTCAGGTGCGTTTAGGTTTACTGGAAACTGACGGTAAATTCAGCATTTTGTATTTCCATCCAGATGATGTTCGGCATGGGCTCCCGCTTTTCCCGAAATCCTGCTGCATAGTCAAAGAAGTCAAGCCAGAAGAGCTTTATGCTTGTATTTATTGCGGTCAAGTCCAGCATTTAAAAGAAGCGGAACAAACTTGTCCACGCTGTCATTCTCACCAATGGGCAAAAGCCATGAATAGTCACCGGATTACTTAAAGCTGCTTAAGCCGCTGCAAATGATCAAAGATTTCTGGTAATTGCTGAATCTTATATTGAATATGTCCGGCATCCGGATGGAAACCTTGCATCCATAAAGCATGCATACCTGCGGCTGTTGCGCCTTGAACATCATTAACAGGATGATCGCCAATATAAAGACATTGTTCTGGCTGCACGCCTAAACGCTCTGCGGTAATCTGAAAAATTTCTGCCTGCGGTTTGCTGAAACCGACCAATCCTGAACTGACAATCTCATCAAAATACTCTGCAATACCTAAACCGCGAATAGTATTTAATCGGGTCTCATGTCCACCATTAGACACAATGGCTAAGCGATAACCTTCAGTTTTAAGCTGTTTTAATACTTGCCCTGCTTGCGGCATCTCTACGGCGAAACGTCCAAACTGACTGAACCAGAACTGCGCTAGCTCATCTAGATCTGGTGGAGTTAACCATGATAATTCCTGCAACAATGCATATGCAGCCGAAGCCCCAATACTGCCATGAGTCAGCAATTCCTTTTTCGGATAACCGCCATTGTCTATGCGTCGCACAATCTCAATAATTTTCTCAAGTTCAATCTGTGCTAGTGCCGAAGCATAATACTCCGCCAGATAACGGCTATAGGCCTGTGTCGTCAGATCACGATGGGTCAAGGTATTGTCGAGATCAAATAAAACGGCTTGAATAGGCATAATTTTCAAAACGAAATGCTGAAACTTTCAATCATGTTAACAGTCCGAAACTTGTTAGATCAGACATAAAATTGCTAAGTTTTGTTGTTTTGAGCATAAAAAGTGATGCTGAAGTACCGCTTTTTGATAGGAAAATAAAACTCTGGGTTAGAATTTGTATTTTAAGCATGTACAAAATCCCTATGCTTTAATTAAAAACAACCTTCTCCCAAGGTATTGATAAAAAAAATCCCACCAAGTGGTGGGATTTTTTTTATTTAGCTTCACATCATCAATTAGAAGCTATATTTACTCATTAAACCAATACGGTTATCTTTGAATTTTTCATTATCAAAGGTTTTACGCTCACCGTTGACATACTCAATACCAAACTCAAGCGGTTTAACTGGTGAATACACCAAGTTTAACCATGCTTGTTGTACCTCTTTGTTTGCAGCCTCATTGAGGTCTGCATAGTCTGAGTCTTTATCAGCAAATAATGCACCATAACCAAGTGAGGTTTTTAAGTTAGATAAAATGCTGTACGTTAAGCCCGTTTGTACCGCCCAAATTTCATTTTGTTCAATATTACGGTTACCTTCATCATCTACGAATGCAGCATTGGCATTGGTACCATACAAAATACCGTTTACACCTTTGGTATAGCTGACATCTAGCGTCGCTTTTAAAGGATCAAGTACTTGATACGTTGTACCTGCTGCTAGGCCCCAACCTGCTTTACGCTTGTTGACGTCTTCATCTTTATAAACTTCAACTAAAGCACGCGCAGACGCATTACCTTTTTTGTCATCAAAGTTGTGTGCCAATTTAGCGGTCAATGTTGGTACGCTTGATTTGATGTCTTCAGCACTTGAGTTTGGTTTTTCTACCGCCAGAAACAATTGCGTTGCTGGTGTCAAATCAAACCCATAACGAACCATTGGTAGACGGGTAGTCCCCCCACCGACGTTGGTGCTGAAGTCAATCATAAACGGTGCATGATTTGACAAGAAGTTAGATTGGGTTTGACCAATCAACCAATTTTCATAGGTTAAATATGCTTGACGTATACGGAATGAATCGTTAGTACCTGCGAAATCACTTTCAAGTTTACCGCCAACCTCTGCACCGTTAACACTGGTTTTAAAATCTAAACCCAATCGTGTTGTTTTTGCTGTTGCGACTAACTTGTCTCTGGTTTGACCATTGGTTTTAGCAACGTCAGAGAAGTCACCTGCTGAACCTTCAATGATATAGTTCGCATCACCACGAACGAAACCATATAGCTTCACTTCAGTATCTGATTTTGTACTTAGTGCTTTCGGTGCAGCTGCTGATGGTTGTGGTGCTGCTTTAACTTGTTCAATCTGCACGGCTTGATTATGCTGAACTTGTTGCTGCTGTGTTACTAATGCTTTTAGTGCTTCAACTTCTTGACGCAGCTGCTTAATTTCTTTTTGCTCTTGTGTTTCAGCATGTGCAACCGTCCCCATCATCAAGGTTGTTACTGCAACTGCTAATCCCTTAGCTAAAAACTTTCGTGTTAAAACTTGATTCATTAAATTCTCCATATTGAACAAACGTTCATTGGCTTTGAAAGCTCACTGATTCCCACTAAAATCTAAAGCGTGTGGAATATCTATAATTATAAATTGACTTATTTTATTATCTCGTGAGATCACTCACGAACAATGTGCATAGTTAAAAACCATCCTTATCATGTTACATGATTTTACTGGATTTATGTTTTTTAACTATACCTACATAATAAGCCGTATAAAAACATCAGAAATTTAACAATTTTAGACTCAGTTTGAAATCATTTTTATCTCATACTTTTAGCTAAAATATGTATTAACGACACTTTTAAAATAATTTGATTGTTTTTAATACGGCTTTAATTGATGCGTTGCAATGATCAGGAGTCTTGCTGTGTTCTACCCCAAAATACAATAGGCCATAATAAAAACACGCTGATCCATACAATATATGTTAAATACTGTGCATACCCCCAATAATCCCCTAGTAGCCCGCTCAGGCTATAAAGTCCCCCGCTTATAGTAGCCATCAAGGCGACCTGAAAGGTGAAATCAGTCCCTGCCAGATGCTTGCGACTGTATTGCATCACCAAGGTCAGCATAACCACTAGGAGCATGGCCGATATCATATCCTCGGCAGCATTAATGAGATAAATGATCCAGTTTGCCACTTTGTTTTGGGCTTCATATTGTGCAGCCAGCCAGGCATAAGCGATTAGACTGAGTATTTTCAGAATAGAGAAAATCATTAAACTCCAGCTGCGCGACCAGTATTTCAAACACCAGCCTGCTAGCCCTGCGCCAATTAATGCTGCAAAAGCACCAAGCATGGTGACATAAATACCAATCTGACTAAAACTCAGTCCCAAATCGACCATCAAAGGTTTTAATAAGGGCCCAGACAGACCATCTGCCACTTTAAAGGTCAGTAAAACCAGCAGCCATGTCGCCAAGGTAGAATCAGCTAAAAAATATTGAAAATAAGCTTTGATTCTAGTCCGAGCAGGTAATTTTTCAGATGATGAAGAAATCATCTTTTGGTGATCCGGCTCTTTAAACCATAACACCGGTAAAGTATTCAGAAAGACCAGAGCTGCCAGCAGTAAAAAGGTCATCTGCCAATGCAAAAAATCGAGTAACCATAGGACTGCTCCGCCTCCAACAATAAAGCCCAAGCGGGAGCCAATCACCTGAAAGGTATTGCCCCAGTGCTGTTGTTCATTTTTTAGAATATTGACTGCCAGTCCATCTGTAGCAATATCCTGAGTAGCGCCGATCCCATTCATCACTAACAACGTGATAAAAAAGATCAACAGGTACAGCGGCTGGTTTAAGGCTTGGATCGGCAAGAAGGACAGCCCAATCAGTACAGCGACAGAAAGCCATTGCAAAGGAATAATCCAGCTTCGATAATGACCTCTAGCTTTTGATCCATGCTGATCGACTAAAGGTGCCCAGAAGATTTTAATCGACCATGGCAGCATGAGCAGGCCAAAGCCACCAATATGTGCCAGAGATACACCTTCAGCTCGCAGAATGACCGGCAAGGCATGGGTCATAAACCCGACCGGAAGCCCCTGTGCCCAATATAGGGAAAACAATAAAATATAAGTATTCCGCATATTCAGCGCAGGTCCTTAAGGTAAAAATGCTAAAAGCATCCATCATCGCTATACATTTTGCCAATGATCCAGATTTTACAACAGTCTAATATGATCAAAAATAAAGAAAAATACGTTTCAGGATGAGACATCGATGAGTACAACACGTTTCCCAAAACTCCCTCCATTGGTTCCCTCCCGCGGAGGTAAACTGAGCCAGACCCTGTTTAAACAGCTATTTTTGGCTCAGGGCTGGCAGCTCAAAGGCGAGTTCCCTAACCTGCCTAAAGCAGTAGCGATTATTTCCCCGCATACCTCGAATATCGATGCCTGGCTAGGTTTTAATGCCCTACTTGGTCTGGATATTCAGATTACGATTTTTGGTAAAGACAGCCTGTTTCGTACTCCGCTTAAACCCATTCTGGAATGGATCGGTGTGGTTCCTGTAGTACGCGATACACCGCAAGGCCACACCCGACAAATTGTTGATGTGATTAATAAGACAGACCGAATCTGGGTAGGTATGGCACCGGAAGGTTCTCGCAAGGTGCCAGAAAAAATCCGCAGTGGTTTTTATCATATTGCCAAGGCAGCCCATTTGCCGATTGTGATGTTTTCCTTTGACTATGACATCAAGACCGTTCATATCCTCGGTGTATATCACCTGACAGGTGATTATGAATATGATCTGGAACAGATCTATAAGCATTATGAAGGTAAATTTTCGGCCAAAAATCCGGATTGGGTCGCCAAGCCGTTACAAAAGCTTTTGAAAAAAGACTAGGCAAAACTGGCTTTTTTTGATGTGATAGCCTGAATTTTGTTGACTTAATCGCCAGTTTTTTATAATGAAATTAGCCCGTTATGCTCTGATTGGCTGCTTGGGCTTAAGCCTTGCAGCATGTGATAAAGCTACTAAAACCCCAGCACCCTCTACTCCTCTTCAGGCTCGTGAACCTGTGGTAGCTATTGCTCTCGGTGGTGGCGGTGCCAAAGGCTTTGCTCATATCGGGGTACTTAAAGTCCTCGAATCGCATGGCATCAAACCGAAGATTGTTACTGGAACCAGTGCCGGGAGTTTCGTAGGCAGTCTATATGCCAGCGGCAAATCCCCTTATCAGTTGCAGCAAATCGCCTTGAACTTTAAAGAATCCGATATTCGTGATTTAACCCTGAACCGCCAAGGAATTATTGCCGGACAGAAACTGCAGGATTTCGTCAATAAAAATGTGGCGAATAAACCAATTGAACAGTTCCCGATTCGCTTCGCGGCGGTGGCAACCCGCCTGGACAATGGCCGTAAAGCTGACTTTATTAAAGGCAATGCCGGACAAGCTGTTCGTGCCTCTTGCAGCATTCCGAATGTCTTTGTACCCGCTGTGATTGGCGGTACGAAATATGTCGATGGCGGTCTGGTTAGCCCGATTCCGGTAAAAACGGCCAAAGATATGGGAGCTGATATTGTTATTGCCGTAGATATTTCTGCACGTCCGGACAGCAATAAAGCGCTCAACATGTGGGGCGTACTGGACCAGACGATTAATATCATGGGTCAGCAAAGCATCAATGAAGAACTCAGTCAGGCCAATATTGTAATCCAGCCTAAAGTAGGCCATATCGGTACGCTGGATTTAAAAGCCAGCAATGAAACCATTCTCGAAGGTGAAAAAGCCGCGCAACTAAAAATCCGTTCAATTGAAAAAGCCATCAGTGATTTTAGGCAATCTCCGGCTGCATTCAAGCCTGCACGACCGGCAAAATTTTAATCAGAAATTTTTTATATTCATCTGCTGCCGCATCTGCTACATTGGAATTAAATCATATAAAGATGATGATTAATTAAATACTTAGCACTATAGGTCACGATATGGAATTAGTTCTTGAACCTTGGCACTGGTTTGTATTGGGAATACTTCTTATTCTTTCAGAATTACTACTGCCCGCTTTTGCTGCCCTCTGGTTCGGGATTAGTGCCATTATGGTCGGTGTTCTGTACTGGATGTTCCCGATGATGGGATTGACCACCCAGATCCTGACCTGGATCATCCTGTCCGTTCTTTGTACCTTGCTCTGGTTCAAGTTTATCAAGCCGCTTTCTATCGACAAGACCAAAGCCGGCCTGTCGCGCGAAGCCACTATTGGCCAAATTGGCATGGTGATCCAGACCGATCTTGAACAGGATCAGATCCGGGTCCGTTTTCCGCTGCCTGTTTTAGGCTCGGATGAATGGGATTGCCGCGCTCTGGATAAAGTTCAGGTTGGAGATCGTGTCCGTGTTGTCGATATTCTGGGAAATGACCTGGTTGTACAGCCCCACAGCACTCAATATCAAAACGAAAAAGGTGAATAAATTATGTCTGCTGGCACTATCATTGTTATTGCGTTCTTGGCCTTTGTTGCGATTACCATTTTTAAAGGTGTACGGATTGTTCCACAAGGCTATAAATGGATCGTGCAACGTCTGGGTAAATATCACACCACACTCAATCCTGGCCTGAATTTTGTCATTCCTTATGTAGATGAAGTGGCTTATAAAGTCACCACCAAAGATATCGTTCTGGATATTCCTTCTCAGGAAGTGATTACCCGTGATAACGCTGTCTTGCTGATGAATGCGGTAGCTTATATCAACCTGACAACTCCAGAAAAAGCGGTATACGGGATTGAGAACTACTCATGGGCAATTCAGAACCTGGTACAAACGTCACTACGTTCAATCGTGGGTGAAATGGATCTGGATGATGCCTTATCTTCACGTGATCATATCAAGGCACGTTTAAAGTCCAGTATTTCTGATGATATTTCAGACTGGGGAATCACCTTAAAGACGGTTGAAATCCAGGATATTAAACCTTCTGTGACCATGCAGACGGCGATGGAAGAACAGGCAGCGGCAGAGCGTCAACGTCGTGCAACTGTCACTAAAGCGGATGGTGAAAAACAGGCCGCTATTCTGGAAGCTGATGGTCGTCTGGAAGCGTCACGTCGTGATGCAGAAGCACAAGTCGTACTGGCAGAATCTTCCCAACGTGCGATTGATATGGTGAGTCAGGCAATTGGTGACAAGGAAATTCCTGTGGCTTATCTGTTGGGTGAACAATATGTCAAAGCCATGCAGGATATGGCCAAGTCTCCAAATGCCAAGACTGTGGTCTTGCCTGCCGATGTGCTGAATACCATTCGCGGTGTGATGGGACGTCACTAAATTTCAGAGATACTTCACAATAGGCAGCCAATTGGTTGCCTATTTTCTTTCAAAATAAGAAAATCTCAGCAAAGATTGTGAATTTATGGTTAAATTTCGCGTTTATTTTTGAAATCCTCTGGATTCGATGTTGCCTGGCTTTCGGGTTAAAGTCTTTCGCATCTGTCATAATCCTTGTTTCGATCTACTGTCCAACTTAAAAATGGATACCGTATGAGCTCCCTAAATCCAACCTTAATTACCTTTCTTTTTTATATTGTCGGCATGGTCGTAATTGGCCTGATGGCATACCGCGCGACAAACAACTTTTCTGATTACATCTTAGGGGGCCGACGTTTAGGTAGTTTCGTAACTGCACTTTCTGCAGGGGCTTCCGACATGAGTGGCTGGCTGCTGATGGGCTTGCCGGGTGCAATTTATCTTTCAGGCCTGTCTGAAATGTGGATTGCGATTGGTCTGATTATCGGTGCCTGGCTGAACTGGCTGCTGGTTGCGGGTCGTTTACGGGTCCATACCGAAGTCCAGCATAATGCCCTGACCCTACCGGACTATTTCTCGAACCGTTTTAACGATCAGAAAAAAGTACTGCGTGTGGTTTCTGCATTTGTCATTCTGATTTTCTTTGCAATTTACTGTGCTTCAGGCATGGTGGCAGGTGCACGTCTGTTCGAAAGTATGTTCGACATGTCTTATAGTACAGCGCTCTGGATCAGTGCGATTGCAACGATCAGTTATGTGTTTATTGGCGGTTTCCTGGCAGTCAGCTGGACGGATACCATTCAGGCAACCCTGATGATCTTCGCCCTGCTTCTTACACCAATCGTAACCATCCTGACTTTTTCAGATATGTCGCAAGTTACGCTCGCTTTGGAAGCCGCACGTCCACAGGCCATGAACTTGGTCGGTGATCTGAGTACCATCGCGATCCTGTCATTAATGGCATGGGGTTTGGGTTATTTTGGTCAGCCGCATATTTTAGTGCGTTTCATGGCTGCCGATTCAGTGAAGTCGATCCCAAATGCACGCCGTATCGGGATGACCTGGATGACGCTTTGTTTGGGTGGTGCAGTGGCCGCAGGTTTCTTTGGTATTGCCTATTTCCAGCAACATCCGGAACTCGCTGCTGTGGTGAATGCCAATCCTGAAACCGTATTTATGGAACTGACTAAAATTCTGTTCAATCCATGGATTGCCGGTGTGGTTCTAGCGGCAATTCTTGCTGCAGTAATGAGTACGCTTAGCTGTCAGTTACTGGTTTGTTCAAGTACCCTGACTGAAGACTTCTATAAATCATTCCTGCATAAAAATGCCTCACAAAAAGAACTGGTTTGGGTCGGTCGTTTGATGGTGCTTCTCATTGCTTTATTGGCAATCTGGATGGCTGGTAATCCTGAATCTAAAGTCTTGGGTCTGGTGGCGTATGCCTGGGCAGGTTTTGGCGCTGCTTTTGGTCCACTGATTATTCTGTCTCTGTTCTGGAAACGTATGACCTTGAATGGCGCTTTGGCAGGCATGATCGTTGGTGCATGTATGGTGATTCTGTGGAAGAATACTATTGGCGGAACAGGTCTTGGCTTTATTCCAGCCGGCATCTATGAAATTATTCCAGGCTTTATCTGTTCATGGATTGCGATTGTGGTTGTGAGTCTATTAGGCAAAGCGCCAACAGCTGAAATTACGACACGCTTTGAACAGGCAGAACGTCTGTATAACGAAAGCAAATAATTCAATATAAAACAAAAAGAGGACTTTAAGTCCACTGCTGTCTCATAGTTTGCTTTAAATAAAAAAACCTGAGTCCTAACAGTTAAAATATGAGTGCA
>ERZ1023241.173-NODE-173-length-18588-cov-25.768953_pt1 | contig 18588 bp, 13 predicted proteins | sample MGYA00380455_ERZ1023241 | MGnify/ENA primary metagenome ERZ1023241 (study PRJEB33173, sample SAMEA4830304) | metagenome | study: EMG produced TPA metagenomics assembly of the PRJEB25223 data set...
TTCAAATCTTCAAATCTTCAAATCTTCAAATCTTCAAATCTTCAAATCTTCAAATTACCTTAATAAAAAAAACAATATTTCAATCATCTTGGTCTTGCCACAACATGCCTGTGACACAGTTATTTTTCTTCATTACATTATTAACCTAGAAAAACCCAAAGCCTGAAAACCCTTACACACAGCCAATTTTTTAGGGCTTAAACTGAGGTCTCTCAACTTCTATAAATAGGGCAATTGGAATGAGTAACTTTAATACAAATGACATCAAAGAACATGCTTCAGTAATTGCTTCAGATGGTACTCAAGTTGGTAAAGTGGATCATTTAGAAGGTCAGGACAAGATTAAATTGACAAGAAGTGATGACGAGAATAATGAGCATCATCTGATTCCGATTAGCTGGGTAAGCGAAGTGAAAGATGACAGCGTGATCTTGAATAAAACAGCAGAAGATGTGCACAAAGAATGGACCACGGTATAAGTATGATCGTTGCCTGACTTATTCTGGTTTGGCTTAAATACTCAAACTGGATGTAAGTTTAAAATAGGCAAATCTGATCTGTTAAAGTGGTAAATGCCAGCCCGATCGGCTGGCATTTCTTTTGTGTCATCAATATTTTTATTTTAATCTTATTTACTCATAGAGCAGATTACGAACTTGCATAATTTTTTGAGCTAGACAATCTGTAGATTATAGCTCCTTCAATGATTATTGAGAAAGTTTGTTAAATAGATCACTAAAAAACCACCCGATCTTTTGACCGGATGGTTGTGAGTGTTAAAGAAAATTAATTAGCTTGCTGATCTGCCTGAATCGCAGTTAAAGCAATGGTAAACACAATGTCATCGACCAGCGCACCACGTGACAGGTCATTCACCGGCTTGTTCAAACCCTGTAGCATCGGACCGACACTTACGACATTTGCCGCACGTTGTACTGCTTTATAAGTGGTGTTACCGGTATTTAGGTCAGGGAAGATAAACACATTGGCACGACCAGCCACTTGTGAGTCAGGTGCTTTCTGACGGCCCACACTTTCAACTGAAGCGGCATCGTATTGCAGTGGACCATCAATCAACATATCAGGACGACGCTGTTTAGCAATCTCAGTCGCTTTCGCGACTTTTTCTACGTCTGCACCTGTGCCTGAAGTCCCGGTAGAGTAAGAAATCATAGCAATACGTGGATCAATGCCAAAGGCTTTTGCAGAGTCAGCAGACTGAATTGCAATTTCAGCCAGTTGTTCGGCATCCGGATCTGGATTAATCGCACAGTCACCATAGACATAGACTTCATCTGGCAGCAGCATAAAGAATACAGAAGAGACTAATGAATATTCAGGTGCTGTCTTGATCAACTGGAAAGCAGGACGAACGGTATTTGCTGTGGTATGTACTGCACCAGAAACCAGACCATCCACCTGATCAAGTGCCAGCATCATAGTACCGAGTACGACAGTATCCTGTAGCTGTTCACGTGCCTGCAATTCGTTGATTTTGCCTTTACGCAGTTCAACCATTTTTTCGACATAATTCTCGCGAATCAGGTCGGGATCAATAATTTCAAGATCGTGCGGTAAGTCAATATTACGTGCTTTGGCAACTTCAACCACTTCTTCCGGTTTTGCCAGCAAGATACAGTGCGCAATCCCGCGAGATTGACAGATCGCAGCCGCCTGAATGGTACGTGGCTCATCACCTTCCGGAAGCACAATACGTTTTTTCGCAGTAATCGACTTTTGTACTAGCTCATGACGGAATGCAGAAGGAGACAGACGTGGCTTGTAAGAACCATTAATTAGCTGTGCAATCCATTCTTCATTTAAATGACTGGACACAAAACGAGTGACCTGTTCAGCACGTTCAGTATCATCACATGGAATTTCATTGCTTAAATTGGCTAGACTTTGGGCAGTTTCAAAAGTGCTGAGTGGCGTATGCAGAATAGGCAGACCATGTTTAATCGCTGTCTGGCAGAACTCCAATACAGTCGAATTTGGCTCATAATGTTCAGTCAGCACCAAACCTGCCAATGGAATGCCATTGCTGCTCGCCAGGCTACTTGCCAGCAAGACATCAATCCGGTCTGATGCACTGATAATCAGTTCGCCAGCCACGAATTTATGTAATTCATGTTCAATATTGGACGCAATTAAACTGCTGTGTAAAACACGGCGCTGCTTTGCTTCACCCAGATTGACCCAGTCTGCTAAAATATGTGCTGCTAGGTCAGAAATACGTGGCACACTTAAAGTATTGCTGAATGGAACCAGACCAATGACTGGAAGCTTTTCAGAACCAATATGGGCATGGGTTTTCTGAATAGCTGCTATAAATTTGTTGGTATCACTGATCAGGCGTAAACCGGGATCAATAGTCACCGGGATCTGTGCAGAATCTTCTGGTAAGCCTTTGGTGCGCATAAACAATACGCCAGCCATACGGGTAGAAGAGGAACCACCTAAATAACGTAATTGGCTTTCAATTTTTTCAGCTGCCACTTCAGGCTGGTTGATATCAGCATTGCTGACAATGATGACTTTGGCATCTAGTGCCTGCGCCAAGGCTGCATTAAAGCTTGGCGCAAAGGTATCGCGGCTATTTGGTACCAAACCTTCAACAATAATCAGGTCGTGATTTTTGGCAATCTCACGATGCAGGCGTACTGCATCTTCAAGCAATTCATCTGTTTCACCCAGATTAAAGCGTTGAATCAGGCTTTCATAAGCAATCGGTTCAACAGTTTCACTTTGGGATAAATGACGATAGAGTGCTGTAGTGCGATCTGTTTCCTGGCTTTTTTCCTGTGAAAAAGGTTTCACAAAACCTGCTTTTACCCCTTGGCATTCTAAAGCATATACCAAACCTAAACAGGCTGAAGTTAAGCCGACGCCTTCCCCGGTCGGCACCAATAAAATCGTTTTCATAAGTAATATCAGTCGCGCAATAATAGAAATTAGGTAAAAGGGAACCGGGCTTGCTTATGCAAGCGCAGCTTCAGGTTCAGACTTTTTTGCAGTAGCTTGCTCCACTTCATGCTCTACCACATAATGAGTTTCTTTTGCGATTCGGCCTTCTTCATCAGTCGGAACTACCCAGATTTGTGGGCCTGTACCGTTATCGATCCGGCCTTCAGTGCCGCGCTTCAAACTGCTATTAGCGTCTTTATCCAGGTTGAAACCGAAATGTGGTAAATAAACCATGGTTTTTTCACGAATATACGCCGAGTTTTCACCAATACCACCGGTAAAAAACAGACCATCAATACGTGGCAGACCACAGCTTAAAGCAGCTAAAGATTTCGCCAGACGGTAGCAGAATACTTCAATCGCAAGAGTCGCATCTTCATTGCCTTGTTCTGAGGCTTCAATCAAAGTACGCATGTCATTAGACAGATTGTCAGATAAACCAAGCAAGCCACTTTCTTTGTTGAGCATCTTGTCAATTTTATATACATCCCAGCCTAAGTTTGCAGCCAGGAAGCTATGCAAACTTGGATCGACATCGCCACTACGGGTACCCATCACCACACCTTCAAGTGGCGTCAGACCCATTGATGTATCTACACTTTGGCCATTCCATACGGCACAGGTCGAACTACCATTACCGAGATGCGCTGTTAACCAGCCACCTTGTTTGAAGCTGCCCGCAAGTTCAGAACCGCGATCTGATACATAAGCATGGCTGGTACCATGGAAACCATAACGACGTACGCCATATTCGGTATAAAGGAATTTAGGCAGGGCATAACGGTAAGCATGTGCCGGCATGGTTTGATGAAAAGCTGTGTCGAATACTGCGACTTGTGGCAAATCTGGGAATAAACGTTTAGTCGCTTCGATCCCGATCAGGTGAGCCGGATTGTGTAAAGGCGCAAGTGGAGTTGCTTCGCGAATTTTTTCAATAATCTCGTCAGTAATCAGTTCTGCCTTGGTCAGGCTGCCGCCATGTACCACACGGTGACCAATGGCATCCGGCTTGTAATTCGCCAGACGCTCTAAAGCTACTTCTAGCGCTTTCTTATGATCTGCAAAAGGAATATGAATATCGACGGGTTCATTACCGACAGTCACACCTTTAATACGGGCATTTTCTGTGCCTAAGTTCTCAGCTAAGCCGTGAATACGGAAATTCTGTTCTTCAAGCAATAGGGCAAACTTGATTGAAGAAGAGCCACAATTAATAACTAATACTGATTTAGACACGATTGTTTACCCGATTCTAATTAAAATTCTCATCCATTTCGTTGACCTGTCTGCTGGCAAAAGCGACACAAGATAGGTCTGTGATCATGTTTTAACATGGGTTTTTTTACTGTCCTAGATAGACTTTAGCCGATTAGACTTAAGCATTATCGACCATAGCGACAATAATAATTAAAATTTATCAGTTCATAGTTTTCATTTATAAATAAAATACTGTTAAAAAATGATCTATCAAACTGTAGCTTATATTTCTTAAAAATAATGTTTATTTATTCTATCTTTTAGGTATGGATATGAAGAAATTATATGCAATTTTATAAAGGTTGCATATTTACTTGAACATGTCTTTTATCAACTCAATGCATAAAAATCAGCCTTGCGAACAAGGCCGATTTTATTATCTATTTACTGACGAATCTGACCATCACCGAAGACTACCCATTTCTGGGAAGTCAGGCCTTCTAAGCCAACCGGGCCACGGGCATGAATTTTATCTGTCGAAATGCCGATTTCCGCACCCAAACCATATTCAAAACCATCAGCAAAACGGGTAGAAGCATTGATCATGACTGAACTCGAATCTACACCAGCTAAAAATTCGCGAGCGATGCTGTAATTTTCCGTAATAATTGAATCGGTATGATGCGAGCCATATTTATTGATATGTTCAATAGCTTCCTCAACACCTGATACGATTTTAACTGCCAGAATCGGACCTAGATATTCGGTGTACCAGTCTTCCTCTGTTGCTGCGACTACCTGATTGCCCAAGATACGCTGGGTTTCACGACAACCACGAAGCTCTACCTGTTTTTCCTGATACAGCTCAGCAATTCGAGGCAAGAAGTCTTCTGCAACTTTCTCATCAACCAGCAAAGTTTCCATGGCATTACATACGCCATAACGATGGGTTTTGGCATTTAAAGCAATGGGCAGTGCTTTGAGCAGATCAGCCTGTGCTTCAACATAAACATGACAATTCCCGTCCAGATGTTTAATCACAGGCACACGTGCCTCTTCAGTAATGCGCTCAATTAAGCCTTTGCCACCACGCGGTACAATCACATCGACAAATTCAGTCAGGGTAATCAGCTGGCCAACCGCAGCACGGTCAGTTGTGTTAATCACCTGAACTGACGCTTCAGGCAAACCTGCTACTTTCAAGCCATGCTGGATGGCAGTTGCAATGGCCTGGTTAGATTCCAAAGCTTCTGAACCGCCACGCAGAATAATCGCATTTCCGGATTTCAATGCCAGTGAAGCAGCTTCCAGAGTTACATTGGGACGTGATTCATAAATCATGCCCACTACGCCTAAAGGCACACGCATCTTGCCAAGCTGAATGCCTGTAGGACGGTAAGCCATATCGGTAATTTCACCAATTGGATCTTTCAGGCTGATCACATCTTTCAGGCCCTGTAACATACCTTTAAAGCGTGCGGGGTTGAGTTCTAAGCGATCAAGCAGGGCACTGTCCAGATTGTTCTGGTGAGCTTTATTCATATCAATCTGGTTGGCAGCCAGAATAGCGGCCTGACTGTTTTCTAAAGCGGTATAAATTGCTGACAATGCGCTGTTTTTAGTTTGGGTAGACGCACGAGCCAAAATGCGAGAAGCCTGGCGTGCCTGCTGTCCTACCGTTTGCATGTATTGTTCAATAGACTCTTGCATAGCGGTTCAATCACTTAGAAATTTCACTTTGATATTAACAGTCTGATGCCGGACAATGAAGCCCATCACTTAAAAATCATAAGCTTTTCACTGTTTCTAAACATTTTGAAATTGTTTTATCTTTAAAAGCAGATAAGTGGTTGTCGAATCAGTTGCTTGTGAAAAGCCGCTCTGTATAGAATGAAATGTAGCGACATAGATGTCATTGATATAATTACTACAGCGCAGGATGCGTGTTCAGGATAATCGGAATAATCCTGAAGCATAAGATCTGTAAATAATGACTTGCACAATAAAAATAAGGCAAGGACGGAGGAAAGGAATATGAATTCCATTATCCAGATGGATGCCCAGGCATTGGACCAACATAGCCATTATGGTTTTTTTGATCTTTATGATAAGCACAGTTTCAAGCAACCAGCACGTACGACATGGATCGATGGCTGGAAAATCGAGTATATGGCCATTGCGCGTCCTGATACTTTGCATATGCGCCCAATGGTGATTATTGGGGGAGCTTTTCAGAACTTTAATTCTTACAAATATTGTGTAGAACAGTTATTTGATGCGGGACCTATTATTTTAATTGATTTACCTTCCATGGGGGCCAACCAGCAAATTACTAACGTTGATACCGGCTTATCTGCAGGAACACTTGAACTCGAAGATCTGGCCGCGATGCTAGGCCAATGGCTGGATCAGATGCAATTGCCTAAGGTGGCTATTCTGGGAATGTCTCTGGGTTCAGTGGTGGCTTCCTGTCTGGCGGATCAGCGCCCTGAACTGGTAGACCGTATGATTTTAATGGGTGTGATGCAAAAGACCCGTAAAAGCTGGCGCATGCTGCTGGAAGAATCTCTGCATTTAATGAAAGAACAGCGCATGGATGAATTCGGCCAAGCGGTGATTCTGTATCTGGTCAATCATGCACGTTTAAAAGAAACCCGTATGTCGCCAACAGCAAAACGGTTGTTCTTTAAGCAGATGTCCGAGTTTACTGCCACTGAGCAGGACCGCTATGATATCAACTGTAACCGTCTTTTAAGACTGACCAATGTACCGATTCCTCAATGCAAAGTTTTGGTGGCTTGTGGGCAATATGACAGCTTTACCTTGCCACATGAGAATGCCAATTTTGCCCTGCAATGTCCAAACATGCAGTATGTGCAGATTGCTTCTGCAGATCATGTGCCTCAGTTACAGCGCCGTAAAGAAACCATGCATTTGTTTGCAACTTTCTTGCGTGATGAACCGGTTGATCAGCTCGAAGGTATTATCCCGTTCACCCGTGAACAGATGCAGCAGATCGAACGGCGCGGTGAAGAGCGGATTACGGTTCAGGATCCACAGCGTTATTTAAGTCATCGTCATTCTGATCTGGTACTCAAGGCAGAAATTATTGATATGAATTTCTTTGGGGTATTGCTGGAATTGGAACCTGGATTAACCGATCTGGCAGCCGCATATCCACGTGATCTGGCTTTGTATCTGGAAGATGAAGAAGGCGAATTCAAGATCGAATGTTTGATCTTCGAACATGATGATACTCAGTTACGTGCTTTGTTCAAGCATGGCAGTTTTGATGTGGCAGAGCGTTTACTACGCTTTGTCCAGAAAGAGAAAGCCCTTCAACAGGCTGAAGTATTCGATGCAGTCATCTAAACAATAGAATTCATAAAAAAACAGCGTAATTAAACGCTGTTTTTTTTCACTGCATGAATCATCCAGACCAAATCGCCTAGATGTTCATCCTGTTCATAATGAGGATTCTGCTGTCGAGGCTCTGCAAAATAACGTTTTGGTTGTTCGACCTCCACCTGCATAAACCCAGCTTGCTGAAAAAACTGCTGTAGTTCTTGAGGTGATTTAAAATGAAAGGTAAACGCACTGCGTGACATGAATTTCAGCAGACGGCTGCAGGCCCAGATAAAGCTCGCCAGTTTATTTTTGACCGGTTCAGGATAAATATCACTGAGATAATGCACTTCACTAAAGTCTTGACCATATTCGGTAATGCCTTTGAGTAAAGTAAACAGCATTTTTTGATCAAAGTAATTGATCAGGCCTTCACTAATAATAACGAGAGGTTGCTGCGGGTCAAAGACTTTAAAAATATTCGCCAGTTCTGCACTAAAAATATCGGCACTCAATACTTCCGGGGCATCCTGATCAATCTGCTGCAAAGCATTGGTTTTGATCCTAGCCATATCGGGCAGATCCAGCTCCCGATAATTAATCCCGGGAAATTTCTGTCTAAAATTCCAGCTGCGTGGGGATAAGCCACTGGCAATTTCCAGTACCTGTAATTGAGGATATTCACTAATTAACTGACCTAGGTGTTCGTCAATCATTTGATGACGCTGTTTCAGGGTGGTGCGCATACTGCCGCCTACATGACGTTCAGCCCATGACTCCAGTGGATGAACCAGTTTGGCAAGGAATTTACCTTTAGAGGTAGCAAATACCGGATGTGAAATCCCCATTTTGTACCAGATATAGCCAGTATAGTGTGCAGTAAAAGAAATATGGCGATGTTGTGAAAGAGATTCTGTCATGTCGTCCTGACCTTATTGTTGTTTTAATTCAATGCTGCTCATTAATATAGCAGTCTTTTCAACATGATAATAAAAAAGGAACACCTTGTCGTGTTCCTTTGTCGTATTCAGATCATTAAAAAATTACAGAACCTGATCTTTAAACTGGCTGATTTCATCACGGATCTGGCGCCATTCATCTCCAAGATCCAGTTCAGTGCCGATCCGAATCTCTGGAATTTTTCCGCGCATGCGTTCCAGGCGGTGCTGATTGGGCAATAGCAGATCCTGAATGCCCTCAAGTGCAATACACTGTGCTGCGCGATCATTACAGACCAATCCCATATCACAACCTGCTTTTAATGCCGCCTGAATCCGGGCATCAGCACCGCCAGCCACACAGGCAGCCTGCATGCTTAAATCATCCGAGAACAGTACGCCGTCGAAGCCAAGTTCTTGACGTAACACTTTCTGAATCCAGAATTCTGAGAAGCCAGCTGGATTTGGATCTACCTGACTATAGATAACATGTGCAGGCATGAGCGCATCCAGTTGTGGCTGTAACTGGATAAAAGTCTGCATATCTTTTTGCTGGATTTCTTCGTAGCTGCGCATATCAATGGCAGCGGCCACATGCGAATCGGCCTTAACCGAACCATGTCCCGGGAAATGTTTGCCAGTCGAAGCCATACCAGCACGTTTCATACCTTTCAGGAAAGCGCTAGCTAATGGGATAATATCCTGAATATTTTTGGCAAAGCTACGGTCGCCAATCACATCGCTAATATCATTCAGATCCAGCACAGGCGCAAAACTAAAGTCAATTCCGACAGCCAGTACTTCAGTCGCCATTAACCAGCCACATTTCTCGGCCAGTTCCAGCGATTTTTCACGGTCAGTCTGGTAAAGCTCACCAAATTTGCCCATGGCAGGCAGCAGTGTAAAGCCCTGTTTCAGGCGCTGTACACGGCCACCTTCCTGATCCACTGCAATCAGAATATCTGGACGAACCTGGCGTATATGATCAGTCAAGGCACGGACTTGGGCAGGAGATTCAATATTGCGACCGAATAAAATCACACCACCGACTTGTGGTGCACCCAAGAGTTCAATATCTTCTTGAGTAAGGGTAGTGCCTGCGATGTCGAGCATCAATGCGCCAATCATATGCGGAATCCATTTTAGAATTTTCGGGGAAAACAATACCTGAATTCTGCAATGATTTGCTACACTTTGTCAGCACAGAATATGATAAAACTACACGACATAAACATATTAAGTTGTTTAAGATGCTGAATACTTTAAGTTCTGCTCGAAAAGCAACACGGTCAAATTGGTCTTGAGGCCAAGGAAGTACGAATTATTTATGAAATTTCAAACAATAGCTTGTGCAGTTGCGATTGCGACAGGCGGATTATTTTTTACCCATGTGGTGAATGATGCAATTGCAGCTGATGGTAAAGAAGTAGTCAGCAAAGCAGTGCTTCAACCTTCTCAAGAACAGGCATTGGTATCCCGACAACTGGCAACTCTCGTTGATCGCCAACATTATTTGAATATGCGTCTGGATGCTCAGACTTCACAGCGTATCTTTGATTTTTATATTGACAGTCTGGATGCAGATCACAGTCTTTTTCTGGCATCTGAAATAGAAGATTATAAAAAACGCTATGGCGCTACTTTCGGTGCCAATCTGAAAGCTGGTAATTTGTCTGGCCCTTATGAAATTCATGCACAGTATCGTGAGCGTTTAGCCCAGTTCTATACCTTTATGCTGGAAGAACTGAAAAAACCGCAAAACCTGAATCAGAAGAATGTATATATCGAAACGGATCGCGAAAAAGCGCCATTCTTTAAAACTCAGGCTGAACAACGTGCTCACTGGTCAAAAATGCTGCTTTCTCAGCTGATTAACCTGACGATCAGTAAGGAAGAAGAGCAAGCTAAGCAGAATGCACTCAAAGCCAATCCAGAACTGGCAAATGGCCAGGATCTGACTGGGCCGGAAGATTTAACACCTGCTCAAACTCTGACTAAGCGTTATACCCGTCAGTTAGAACGTCTTAGCCGGATCAAGAGCGATGATGTACTGGACAAAACCCTCAACGCGATGATGCTGACTTATGATCCGCACAGTAATTATTTCCCGCCTGTAGATGCGATGGAGCTGAACCGTCAGACTACATTGCAGCTGGAAGGGATTGGGGTGTCGATTCGTCCGGAACGTGGTAATGAAGATTACACCAAGATTGAAACCATTGTAGAAGGTGGGCCTGCCAGCAAATCAGGACAGGTAAAATCAGGTGACCGTATTGTTGGCGTTGCTCAAGACGGCGAACAGATGGTCGATGTAATCGGCTGGCCGAGCAATGAAATTGTTGGCCTGATTCGTGGTAAGCGCGGCACCAAAGTAACGCTGAAGTTATTAGGCCCGGGTGCGACCATGGGACAGGCGCGTAATGTCAGTCTTGTACGTGATGTGATTCAGGAAGAAGATGCCGGGGTTAGAACCCGTACCGTTGAAATCCAGCGTGATGGTAAAAAATATCAGTACGGTGTGATTGAAATTCCATCTTTCTATCTGAACTATCGTGCCCGTCGTGCGGGTACCGACTATCGTTCAGTATCAGAAGATACCAATAAAGCTTTGAAAGAACTGGCTGCGAAGAATGTTGCCGGTATTATTGTGGACTTACGCAATAACCCGGGTGGTTCACTTGAAGAAGTGGCACGCATGCTGGGACAGGTCATCAAATCGGGTCCTGTAGTTCAGATTCGTGATGGTAACGGTAATGTCAGCGTCTTTGAAGATGATGATGGCGGCGCACAAACCTATGCTGGCCCATTGGCAGTAATGGTGAACCTGGCTTCTGCATCTGCAAGTGAAATTTATTCAGCAGCAATTCAGGATTATGAACGCGGCATCGTGATTGGTAGTACCACAACAGGTAAAGGAACTGCACAGGTTCAGCTGGATAGCTTGGCGCATGGTCAAGCAACGCTGACTCAGCGTAAATTCTACCGTGTGACCGGTGGTAGTACCCAAAATAAGGGCGTGATTCCGGATATCAAACTGGTCGATATCTATAACGAAGAATTTGGTGAACGTAAGGCTAAAAATGCCCTAGAGTGGGATACGATTCCAACTGCACCATTTAAACGTGAAGGTGTGGTACAGAAATATGTACCGGAACTGGCCAAGTTATCTCAACAGCGTGTCGCTCAGAACCCTCAATTCAAGTATCTGGAACAGCGTACAGCGGCCATGAAAAAAGTCGAAGACCAAAAACGTGTAGTTCTGGATCTGGAACAGCGTAAAGCTGAGTTGCTGGATATCGAGCGTAAAGCTTTAGAAGCTGAAAATGCCCGCCGTGCTGCAACCGGCCTGAAACCTTATCCGAACTGGGAAAGTTATCAGGCTTCTCTGGATGCCATGGTTGAAGCTCGAGCAAAAATGAAAGCCAAAGAGCGTCCAGCATTACCGGAAGAAGAAGCTTTTGTACTGGAAGCCGCGCATGTCTTGGCTGACTATGCTCAAGCACAGTCTAAACAGTAACTTTCACATAAAATAATATGATTTCTAAAAACAGCCTATCTCGATAGGCTGTTTTTTTGTGCAAATAAAATGCAATATCAATTAAATATAAAGTGCTATGTAACTAAATAAAAAAGAAAAATTTGTGATTTATGTCGAATAAAAAAGCTGGAATATTAAAGTTAATCAATTGATAAAATCTCAAAGACTTCTAATATATAAGCTGAATTTTTTATTTTATCGATTCAGGGCAATTTTAAACTCCACTCCAGCTACTGAAGAGATAAAAATATTGCAATAAATTTTGTATATAGCTTCAAGTTTGAAGCAGCCGGGATGAACTCTGAAAAGAGTATTTTATTTTTTATAGGGCGTAAATTTAGCGGGGAATCGTGCGAATACAGCTGCGCAATAAAATAAAAATGATCGCCCAGATGGAACATTTTATATGATTCATGCTCATCATGATGTCAGTCTGCTTATTGGATCGATGGCTGTGGCATTTATTGCCTGCTATTTGACGCTTACGCTTGAGCAGATTCTATTTCGTAATGTGTCGCTAAGGTTGAAAACCCTTATTTTACTGTTTAGCGGTGGCTTGCTGGGACTGGCGATCTGGGGAATGCATTATGTCGGCATGACGGCAGCTCATTTTCCTGATGCTTATGATATCGATACTGCACTCACCTTAAGTTCTTATATGATTGGGTTTGTAGGAGCAACCTTTGCCATCTGGCTCACCACCCGTAAAACCTTGCCTTGTGCCCGTCTGATTCTAGGTGCTGTTCTGATGGGGCTAGGCATGTCAGGAATGTACTATGTGGGGATGCTGGGCCTGAATGTTAAAAATCATGTGACTACCTATCACCCTTTATTAATGATCTGTTCGATCCTGATTGCAACGAGTGGAGCGGGACTCAGCTTCTGGGTGGCATTCAAATATCGACAGGCAGTACAAAGTACGATCCGGATGAAGCTCGTGGTCGCGAGTATGCTTACGTTGACCATTGTCGGGATGCATTATACGGGTATGGCGGCACTCAGTTTTTATGAAGATGCCCATCCATTGAGCCAGATCAGTCATTCCCATTATGACTTGTTATTTTCAGTCATCCTGATTAGTGGTCTGGTACTGGTGACTGCATTTGGTGTAGCCATGCTGGAGTTACGCTTTGAATCACGTAACCGTCAGCTGATGCTGGCCAATAAAGAGCTGGCGAATCAGGCGATTCAGGATAATCTCACCAAACTGCCAAACCGATTATATCTGGTCAAATATGCACAATTGCTATTTTCTGACCGGCAGCAAGATGCCCAGCATGAAATCGCTTTTCTATACATTGACCTAGATCGCTTTAAAGCCGTGAATGATGTATTTGGCCATCACGTTGGAGACCAGCTACTGATTCAGCTGGCTTATCGTATTCATCAAATTCTGGGAGATGATTCCAAACTGCTGTGCATCGGTGGTGATGAATTTCTGCTGGTGCTAGAAAATACTTCAGTAGAACAGGCCTCGAAAATATCAGAAAAGATTCTGGAACTGATTCAGGAAAGTTTCCAGATCAGTGGCAAGACCATTAATATCTCGGGCAGTATCGGGATCACCATGTATCCGAAGCATGGTCAGAATCTGCAGGATCTGCTGATCAATGCAGATGCCGCCATGTTGACTTCCAAGTATCAGGGACGGAATACCTATTCTGTTTTTAATTTCTCGACCGATCAGCATGAAAGCAAAAGCCAGAGCAAACTGATCAATGATCTGTATAAAGCAGTAGAAGAGCAGCAATTTATCTTGGTTTATCAGCCAAAATTTACCCATGATGAGCAGATCTGTGGTGTAGAAGCGCTAATCCGCTGGAAGCACCCATTGCATGGTTTGTTGGGTCCGAACATGTTTATTCCCGGAGCAGAAAAAACCGGTCTGATTATTCCGATGGGCTACTGGGCTTTGGAGCAGGCCTGTAAACAGATTCAGCTTTGGGAAGCTGATCATGCTGATTTTTTCCCGATCGGAGTCAATTTATCTGCAATTCAGTTTGAGCATAAGCATCTGATCAGTACGCTGGAGCAACTTCTGAATCAATATAAAATTGATCCTCAACATTTGATGATTGAGATTACTGAATCGACTGCCATGCATCATATTGATTCGAGTATCCGGACTTTGCAGCAGTTGCGTCAAATGGGCATCCAGCTAGCGATTGATGATTTTGGTACTGGGCATTCCAGCTTTCTGTATTTAAAAAACCTGCCTGTCGATGAGTTAAAAATTGACAAGGAATTTATTCAGGGTCTGAGTGCAGGTTCCAAGGAAGAAATGATTCTGGAAAGTATTATTCAGCTGGCCATTAAACTCGGCCTGAAAGTAACGGCTGAAGGAATTGAAACTGTGCAGCAAGCGGAAATTTTGACCCGTTTGGGCTGTCAGCAGATGCAGGGCTATCTGCTGGGTAAACCGATGGATGTTGAGCAACTTGAAGCTAGGACCTTTGTTTCTTAAATTCATTAAATCACTATTTAGAATTTTTTTTTATTAAACTAATCAATTGTAAATTATAAAATTTATGTGGTTATCGATTTATAATTTTTAGATTGAGTAGTGAATTCAATCTGCTAAATAAACGAGTCAAAAAAATATCAGTTCAACCGGAAAAGAGAATGGGAAACTACGATTTCTCCAGTTTATAGGGCTGCTTATTGGCTCTAGAAATCTGCTACAATATCGTCAATTTTTTCATATTGATCGTATTTGATCTTGAGCACTGCGGTTCTGCAGTAGGTATTTTCCATGAGTTTTAAAGATGAGTTAGCGGCGCAGGTCGCTCAGCGACGTACATTCGCCATTATTTCCCACCCAAATATTTGATATCTATTCAAGCCCATTCAATCTATTTCAAATATAATAATAAAAGCATTGTAAGTGCTGTAAAAATATAAAAATATTGATATTCTTTATCTGGTATATCTTTCAACCCCATTCAATAGATTTCAAGTCTAGTCAGTATGTTTGTGTACATATATGTGTACACATTTTCTAGAATTTTCTATTTGAAAAAAATATGTACACAGGTGGAGTAAAATGCCTTTAACAGATACGTGGCTTAAGAAGAATCTAGATCGTGAACGTTCAGCTATACATACAGAGTCTGATCAAGATGGATTGAGCGTTCGTGTATCGCAAAAAGGAAAACTTACTTTTCAGATGCGTTTTCGATATAACGATAAGCAAGCTCGTTTAGACTTGGGAACCTATCCAAATATGAGCCTTAAAGAGGCTCGTATTGAATTGCAGAAAATGAAAGCAATTTTAGAAAAGGGACATGACCCGCGTATTCATAAAAAAGTAGAGCTTCACAAGATCACAGAGGCTATAACTTTTGAAGCGTTATTTCGTGAGTGGCATGCGAAATATAGTATTCCTAATAAAAAGAATGCAGATCAATATTTGAGATCATTTGAACTTTATGTTTTCCCAAAGTTAGGTAGCATACCTGCTGAGCAAATCACATTACACATGTGGTTAGATTTACTAGAAGAGCAATTTAAACAGTCGCCATCAATTACTGATCGCATTCTTACGAATACAAAGCAGTGTTTGGATTGGGGGATTAATCGAAAATTAATTGAGCAAAATCCCATAAGACATATCACTGGAAAGCGTGACTTAAATATTAAGAAAAATAAAACTGTTCGAGTATTACAAGATGATGAGTTGTCTTTAATTTTTAAAATTTGTGATGAGTCTAGGACATCATTAAGGAATGTTTTATTTCTCAAGTTATGTTTGTTTTATGGTAATCGATATAGTGAGTTGAGGCTTGCACGGAAATCAGATTTTGATTTTAGTAAAAATACATGGACAGTACCGTATGAAAATCATAAGACAGGAGAAAGTAAAGGGGACATTGTTCGACCTATTATTGATGAGATCAAACCGTGGCTTCAGTCTGCAATGGATTTGAGTAATTCTGAATACATTTTCCCACATGAAAATGGCAAAGAGCCAATGGGGCGTAGTGGGCCAACAGATACCCCTTATAACTTCATGCAATTTGCAAGGAAGAATTATAAAATTGAAATGGATCATTGGTCTATGCATGATTTACGGCGTACAGCAAGGACAAATTTCAGTGCGTTTACAAGTAGGGATGTTGCGGAACTGATGGTTGGTCATGTGATGCCTGGGGAACAGGGGACATATGACTATTATGATTATCAAAAAGAGATGTCGAAGGCTTATAAAAAATGGTGGAAAAAATTAAGTAATCTGTCTAGCTAGACAGATTACTCATTTGGTTGTTATTGAAATATTTGATTAGCCATTCGTTAAACGTTTCTTCATCCCAAAGGCTAGTAGAGCCAGCGCATTTCTTAATAGGTTGAGGCATTGGTTGCTCGAACATTTTTTGATTAGGTTGTTGGTAACGCCATAAAGTCGATGCAGAGCAATTTTTGAGTTTGTGGCGAATTTCTTTAGATGTTAAGTAGCCCATATCTTTGATCCTTTTGTGATTATCGCAATTAGATAAAAGAACTAATTTTTTAACCTTAAATATTGGCTGGAAATCAACCTATAATGTTAAAACTATTAGATCAGTTCATTGATGGGGTAACTATAAAATTTAGAAAATTTTTAAAATAGAGCAGTACGCATATTTAGAAATATAGTAGTATTATGCTATGCAATTATCTGTATTTTAATAAATTATGATTGATAAAAAATTATCAAGGTTAGAGCAGCTTGAGCAGGATATATGGTTAAACTTTTGTTACTACTATCAGTGTGAATTGGATAATGAATTAATAGAAACGGGGAATCAATCATACATTGATCAAAAAGAAAAAATCATAAAAAGAATGCAGCAGAATGATTTTCCATTGAGTGAGCAGTCAGCTTTTCATTTAGAAATGATGGGGGGTGTGGTTTCAATCCCTTTCAAGCCATTCCAGATTGCACAGCTTTTAATGCAGATAAATACATTAAGACTTGAGGTGAATAACTTGCCTGCCAAAATTTTCCAAAGGCAATATTCAGATATTTTAATTGCTTATGTGCAAATGCTTGGTGGGGTGGAGTTTATTCAGAACCGTACACTTGCCAAAAGTGCAAAGGCAATTATTGCAGTCAAAGCTCGTTACGACAAGCATTTGTATCCAAGACGGGAAATTTTATATCGCACTTTAAGAGAGCAGGTGGCGCGTCGTGGCAAATGGGATAATTTGAATCAAGCAGTTAATTTTGTGCTTAATGATCTAGTCAAAGCTTTTGAGGCTTACGATATTGAATGGCTTCAGTCTGAACTTGTGCTTAAGCAAAAAACGCTCAGTGAATTAGAGCAGGAGAGTAAGCGGTTGTATGCTAAAGCTCAGTCAGATGGCGTGCGAAGAAAGCCAGCATCAATTGCGAAAAAAATAGAAAAATTACAGCTGCAACTTAACAATCTTAAACAGATATTGAAGGCAAAATATCCCTCTAAAGAGATGGAGGAGTTTGGGTATAAGATGCCTTACAGTGGTGGATACATTGCTGAAACAATCATCCATGAGTTAAGAAATCAGCCTGAAATATTAAAGGAAATTTTATTTAATAAAGATTAAATATGTGTTTTATATAAAACGCAGATTCAAATAATGGTCAATTAAGCTTTATACAATTCAGTGGTTGGAGTCACATTTTTTGTAAATAAATTTGGGTGATACGTATTCAGTTTCATAATAGAAATAGTTGTATTTAAGAAGTATTTCTCCGAAAATTGCTTTCCATGTCTTTTCATTTGTGCCCTCAACGCCTTGAATATCCATAGGATAATCAATTTCATGAGTGGTTAATATAATATTTGTATTTGGTGCAATGATGAGATACTTTTCATTTCTTAGAGGGATGAAATCTTTCATCGAAAGCGGTTTACATTCACGTTCTGTAGCACTATATACAGTTAGTACATAATTATTTGATAAATCACGTTGAACGTGAAAAAACAAATCTAAAATTTCAGATTGATACTTATCATGAAATTTATCAATCATTACTGAAATTTGTTGTGTAAGCCCTTGCTCAATAAATGATTTATCACGTGAATCACATTTATTCATATCGAATACATATGTAAAAATATTAAGGTTAAATCGTTGCTGAGTTTTGAAGAGCTTTTTCATTACTCGTGCATTTTCTTTTTTTAATTCATTAATAAGTTCTAAGCGTTGGAGTCTGTCAGCCATTGCTATTCGAGTCGTTGAATCTCTTTTTAATTCATTCACGAAAGAATTTACTGTAGGCAAAATATCATTGATATATTGTTCATTATGCAAATATAAATGATTGATTGGCCTATCTAATTCATATCCTAATTTTGAATAAGCTTTGTGTAATGCTTTTACACTTTGACTAAGTTTGAAAAATTTATGTTCGAGTAGCATTGGACTTATGCCGGGAAAATTTTGTAAACGTTCAAATACGTGATCGGTTTGAGGGGAGTTACTGACATAGTATTTACCCTTCTTACTGGATTTTAATTTGAATGCACTATAACTTGGATTTGTGATGATTGATGATATCTCTTGCATAATCGAAAGATTATGTTTATTCTCTGTACACGACAAATTTCACAGAACCCTTATCCTATCAGGATTCTGCTTTCT